>VOFD01002033.1_pt1 | contig 147687 bp, 140 predicted proteins | sample 5384101 | NCBI WGS metagenome assembly VOFD01 (sample SAMN12384723, study PRJNA508395) | human gut metagenome | isolation source: healthy gut C | host: Homo sapiens | reverse complement strand
AAAGATGTAATCAATGTCAGAGACTGTAAAAAGCTGGGGCATGTATGTGATCTGGAGTTCGATGAGTGCAGCGGATGTATCTGTAAGATCATGGTGCCGGGTGGAAACCAGTGGCTGGGATTCCTGCGCTGTGAGCCGAATATCGTCATCCCGTATAAGGACATCAGACAGATTGGACCGGACATAATTTTAGTTGACATTAACTGCTGAATCTTCTATAATCTTAACATAAATAACACGTGGTTTTTATAAGGAGGATGCCTATGAAATGTCCGTTCTGTAGCCATGAAAATACCAGAGTCATCGATTCGAGACCGGCGGAAGATAACAACTCCATTCGCCGCCGTCGTGTATGTGATGAATGCGGTAAGCGATTCACCACTTACGAGAAGATCGAGACGATTCCGCTGATCATTATTAAAAAGGATAATAACAGAGAGGCCTATGACCGTGCCAAGATCGAGGCAGGGGTGCTCAGAGCCTGTCATAAACGTCCGGTCAGCGCACAGCAGATCACGACTTTGGTGGATGAGGTGGAGAACGAGATTTTCAACAGGGAAGAACGGGAGATCCCCAGCGGCACCATCGGTGAGCTTGTGATGAATAAGTTAAAGGATCTGGATGCGGTTGCTTATGTGAGATTTGCGTCCGTGTACCGGGAGTTCAAGGACGTGAATACCTTCATGGATGAGCTGAAGAGTGTTCTCAACGATAAGAATCACAATTAAAATCAGAACAGGACTTCTGTATTTACGGAATAGCACACCTCCGTCTGCCCGGCATAAGTTGGACAGGGAGGTATTTTTATGCGATAAATTCAGAAAACTGTGTTTTGGCGGAAGAAACGGTACAGACAGAAAAAATAGATTCCGGCAAGTACCAGCTGGCTGACCAGAATCCCCCACAGATATCCCTGCATACCGATCACGGGAATGGCAAAAAATACGAACAGGAGCCGGATCAGAAGACAGACCACGTTGGAGACAAAGATCCGCCCCGCCATTCCCAACCCCTGCAAAATGCTAGAGAGCGTGGTATCCAGATACAAAAAAGGACAGATGAATCCCAGCGTCACGATGAAATGCCCGGCCAGTTCACTGTGGAACAATTCGGTTCCCATCCAATCCCCCAGAAAAAGAAAACCGCACAGACAAAGAAAGCCCATGAGACTGCAGTATTTTACGGTACGCAGAGTGTCGTTCCATACGGCTTCCCGGTCACCTTTTGCATGATTTTCGGAGATGGTGGGGAGGAGAAGGACTGCCACGGAACCGGTGAGAGCATTGGGAAAAAAGATCATGGGCATGGCCATACCGGTGAGTACGCCGTATACACTTAAGGCTGTGGTGGTATCATAACCGTAGAGCAGAAGCTTCTGGGGAATGGAGACAGCTTCGATGCTCTGCAAAATATTCAGAACGATACGATTGGCGGTCAGGGGCAGTGCCATGCCCAACAGATCCCGGTAGACCGCGGAAGAAGGACAGATATTTTGCAGGGAAAGAACAGAGGCATCCGGATACAGGTGTATGTACAGGCAGATCAGAGCGATCAGCATGGACAGAAGCTCGCCAACGGTCAGACCTAAGACGGCCGCATTGATGGAGGGGGTGCGCCCCTCAGACAGATCGGCTCCGGTGACGAGAAAGACACAGCCGACTCTGGCCAGCTGCTCCAGAAGCTGCGTGAGGGCAGGAACGGAAGCTTTCTTTTTTCCATAGAAATAGCCGTTGATGCAGGCATGCAGCGCGGCAAAAGGAATAGAGAAGGACAGAATCCGCAGCATGGATATGGTACGGGCTTCTTTTAACAGGAAGGTTCCTATGGGTTCTGCGGCGAGAAACAGGACAGCATTGACTCCAAGGGACAGAGGGAGCGTGATGCTTGCCCCGGTCAGCAGCGTTTTCAGGTCATCGGAACGCCGCCCCGCAGTATTGGCGGCAACGAATTTGGAGATGGCGGTCTGGTAGCCGGCAGCTGTCAGGGAAAAGGAGAGAGACAGTGCGGGACTGAGCAGCTGATAGATCCCCATTCCTTCTTCTCCGAAGAGCCTGGACAGGTAGATCCGGTAGAAAAAACCGATGATGCGGGTGATAAGACCGGTGATCGTCAGAATCAGAGTACCGAAGATCAGAGGATGACGTTTGGCATGCTTCATAGCTTTTCGTTGGATCCTTTGCAGATAAAGATCTTGCAAAAGTATATTCCATCCACCTTGTTGACAGAACTGCGCGGTGAATGCTATCATGAATAACAGTGAAATAAGCATGAAAATATGCGGAAATGAGGCAATATGATATATTTAGATAATGCAGCAACTACCAAAACGGCACCGGAGGTCGTGGATGCGATGCTTCCGTACTTCAGTGAATACTACGGCAATGCCAGCACCATCTACAGTCTGGGTGCCGAGAGCAAGAAGGCCATGGATCATGCCCGCCAGACCATCGCAGACAGTCTGGGTGCAAAGCCGGAAGAGATCTATTTTACTGCCGGCGGTTCCGAGTCCGATAACTGGGCGCTGAAAGCTACCGCAGAAGCCTATGCTTCCAAGGGAAAACATATCATTACCACGAAGATCGAGCATCATGCCATTCTTCATACCTGTGAGTATCTGGAGAAGCGAGGCTTTGAGATCACTTATCTGAATGTGGACAGAGACGGACTGATCAGTCTGGATGAGCTGAAGGCAGCCATTCGCCCTGACACGATTCTGATCAGTGTAATGTTTGCAAATAACGAGATCGGTACCATCGAACCCATTGCCGAGATCGGTGAGATCGCGAAGGAGCACGGTGTATTGTTCCATACCGATGCGGTACAGGCGTATGCACAGGTTCCCATCAATGTGGATGAAATGCACATCGACATGCTCAGTGCCAGCGGCCACAAATTAAACGGCCCCAAGGGTATTGGCTTCTTATATATCCGCAAGGGTGTGAAGATCCGTTCCTTTGTACACGGCGGAGCACAGGAGAGAAGCCGCAGAGCCGGTACAGAGAACATTCCTGGTATCGTGGGACTGGGTGCTGCTGTAGAGCGCGCTATGCGTATTATGGATACCAAGACTCGCAAGGAGATCGAACTGCGGGATTATCTGATCGGACGTCTGGAGAACGAGATCCCTCACTGCTGGCTGAACGGTCACCGCACGAAGAGACTTCCGAACAATATCAACTTCTCCTTCCTGTTCATCGAAGGAGAATCCATGTTGATCATGCTGGATATGAAGGGTATTTGCGCTTCCAGCGGTTCTGCATGTACTTCCGGGATCTCTGGATCCTTCCCATGTACTGCTGGCTATCGGCTTAAAGCATGAGGAAGCACACGGCTCCTTGCGTCTGACCTTATCTGAGGAAAGCACGAAGGAAGAGATGGACATCGTGGCGGAAGAAGTGAAGAAAATTGTACAGAGACTGCGGGATATGTCTCCTTTATATGAAGATTTCCTGAAAAGCCAGAAGAACAACTAAGTGAGAAAGAAGAGGATAACAGATACATGTACAGTGAAAAAGTAATGGACCACTTTCAGAACCCCAGAAATGTAGGGGAGATCGAGGATGCCAGCGGCGTAGGTACCGTGGGCAATGCAAAGTGCGGAGATATTATGAGAATGTTCCTGGACATTGACGAGAACGGGATCATCCGGGAAGCAAAGTTCAAGACCTTCGGCTGCGGCGCTGCCGTAGCTACCAGCTCCATGGCTACCGAACTGGTAAAGGGTAAGACCATTCAGGAAGCATTACAGGTAACGAACAAGGCTGTAATGGAGGCTCTGGACGGACTGCCGCCCGTAAAGGTACACTGCTCACTGCTTGCAGAGGAAGCGATTCATGCAGCACTGTGGGATTATGCAGAGAAGAACCATATCACCATCGAAGGACTGCAGAAGCCCAAGAATGACATCAGTGAGGGCGAAGAAGAGGAAGATTATTAAGATCTATGAAGAAAAAAGTAGTAGTAGGCATGTCCGGGGGAGTAGATTCCTCCGTGGCAGCCATGTTATTGAAGGAACAGGGCTATGACGTGATCGGCGTCACTATGCAGATCTGGCAGGACGAAGAGGAAGCAGCCAAGGAAGCCAACGGCGGCTGTTGCGGACTGTCGGCGGTGGATGATGCCAGAAGAGTAGCACAGAGACTGGAGATTCCTTATTATGTCATGAACTTTAAGAAGGAATTCAAATGCCATGTCATGGACTATTTTGTGGCAGAGTATTTAAGAGGCCATACCCCCAATCCCTGTATTGCCTGCAACCGTTATGTGAAGTGGGAATCCCTGCTGCAGAGAAGCCTGGAGATCGGGGCGGATTATATTGCCACGGGACATTATGCGAGGATTGACAGGCTGCCGAATGGCCGTTTTGCCATCCGTAATTCCGTTACCGCAGCCAAGGATCAGACCTATGCGTTGTACAATCTGACCCAGGAGCAGCTGGCACATACCCTGATGCCGGTGGGTGAATATACCAAGGATGAAATCCGCGTCCTGGCAGAGGAGGCGGGACTTCCGGTGGCGCATAAGCCGGACAGTCAGGAGATCTGTTTCGTGCCGGACAATGATTATGCTTCCTTTATTGACAGAGAAGCCGGCGAAAAGGTGCCGGGACCGGGCAATTTTGTCACGGAGGACGGCAGGATCTTAGGCCGGCATAAGGGCATTACCCATTATACACTGGGACAGCGCAGAGGACTGGAACTTCCTATGGGGGAAAGAGTGTTTGTCACCGCCATCCGTCCCGAGACCAATGAAGTCGTCATCGGTTCCAATCAGGAACTCTTTACGGATAAAGTGCTGTGCGATCATGTGAATTACATGACAGTGGAAGATCTGACAGAGCCCACCAGAGTATTGGCGAAGATCCGTTACAACCATAAGGGAGAATACGGAACTCTGACAAAACAGCCGGACGGTAAAGTGCTCTGTACCTTTGACGCACCGGTACGTGCCGCAACACCGGGGCAGGCCATGGTATTTTATCAGGATGAGCATGTACTGGGCGGCGGAACCATTATTCTGTAGGAAAGCGCTCAAAGAGGAGGTCTCTGTGTCCTACGGATACAAAGATTTGTATAGCGGAAAAGATCGGGATCACTATTGTTACAATAGTGGTCCTGCATTTTTATCACGGCGTATGACAACAGTGGCACCGACGTGCATATAATAGTAGAAAGCTTTTAACAACAGCAGGAGTGTTTATGGATTATCGTTTTTCATTTCAGAGACCTATGAGAAGAAGCAGTTTCGGCTCCATGAAGGGAACCATTGTGGATCTGGTACCGGCAGGACAGGGTGGCCGCAGAGCCGATGGATGCCTTTTGTTCGCTACAATCGAGGATACGGACGGCAACACGGTGAACTTTTTCATCAACCCGGATACGTATGTGGTGGATTTCACTACACTGTCGGTTGGAATGATGGCAACCTTCTGGTATCGCAACGATGCGCCCATGCCCCTGATCTATCCGCCTCAGTATACGGCAGTGGTAGTGGCTGAAGAGAGAAGCGACCGGAATGTGGATGTGAGCTACTACAGCAATTCCCTGGTCAATGAGGAGCAGACATTGCAGCTGAATCTGGATGGCACAGTGGATGTGCGTACCGTGAACAACCAGTATTTCCAGGCGAGTCCCGCGAACCATAATCTGGTGGTCATCTATTCCTCTTCCACGAGAAGCATTCCTGCCCAGACCACGCCGTCTACAGTGGTGGTACTGTGTGACAGAAACTGTGGTTAGGCAGACAAAAGAGGACAGTTGTAGTCCATTGACCTATTGAGATTTTTGCAAAAATGTTATACCATAAAATAATCCCCTATAGAATGATGTCGGGGGCAAAAGTCCCCGACTTTGATGCCTACGGATTGTTCCGTGCTGCGCACTCCCACAATCCGCCCCAATATTCGCATATCGTGGGATTATCATCCCACTTTTATGCTCATATCGGGGCGGGTCCCAAGGTCTTTCGCCCACATATGAGCAAGCTCATGTGGGCTTAGACCTTTTGACCCTGGCACCATAGAATATACCCATGGCTGTCTGTGCGCAGTGCAGGCAGTCTGTGAGGGGAGATTACTTATAGTTTTGGTAGGACGAAGGAGAAAAGAGGGCATTATGGGTAAGAAAAAGCAGATGCGTTCTGAAGTAAAAGGGAATGTGAAAAACAGCATAGGAAGAATTGCGTTTGCAACATTGGCTGTGCTCTTACAGATCGGCTGGATATTGATATTGATGATCAAGCTGTATCAGTATTCTTCAGTGATCTCTCTGCTGACCAGCCTGTTTGCGCTGGTAGTGGCGCTCAGGATTTATGGAAAACATACCAATGCCGCATTTAAGATGCCCTGGATTATTGTAATATTGGCATTTCCTGTATTCGGTCTGTGTATTTACGGATTGTTCGGGCATAAAGAGGCTATGCATAAAATCATCCGGAAATTTGAGGATGTGGATGCACAACTGATTCCTCTGAATGTGCAGGATGAGACCATATTGCAGCAGCTGGAGCAGGAAGATCCTCTGTTGGCAAATCAATGCCATTATATCTGGAAGTATGGTAATTATCCGGTGTATGACACGACAGCTGTGAAATTCTATCCGGAAGCTTATCTGGGATACGAGGAACAGCTTAAGGAGCTGGAGAAGGCAAAGCACTTTATATTCCTGGAATATCATGCCATAGAGGAGGCAGAGGCTTTTGCACGGCTGAAGGATGTATTGGCAAGAAAGGCTGCCGAGGGCGTGGAAGTCCGTATTCTGTACGACGATGTGGGCTGTATCGGCTTTTTGGATAAAAGCTTTATAGACCGCATGAATGCCATCGGTGTACAGTGCCGGGTATTTAACTATGTAGTGCCCTTTTTAAATATTTTCATGAATAACCGCGACCATCGTAAGATCATGGTCATCGACGGAAAAGTAGGATTCACCGGTGGATATAATCTGGCAGATGAGTATTTTAATATCACGCATCCTTACGGCTACTGGAAGGATACCGGTGTGAAGCTGACCGGCAGAGCGGTACAGAATTTTACCATGATGTTTTTGGAAATGTGGAATGTTATGGGACAGGCGGATACAGATTATGAAAAGTATCTGAAGGCATTGCAGGAAGGTGCGGAAGATGGAAATGTGCAGAAGGCATCCGGCTATGTGCAGCCCTATGCGGATTCTCCACTGGACGGAGAGCCGGTGGGTGAGAATGTCTACCTGAACCTGATCAAGACGGCGAAGAAACGCCTCTATGTGGCAACTCCTTATCTGATCATCAGTGATGAGATGACGAGAGAGCTGGGACTGGCGGCAAAACGTGGCGTGGATGTACGGGTATTTACCCCAGGTATTCCGGATAAAAAAATCATTTACGGTGTGACCAGATCCTATTATTCCGGACTGGTGCGTCAGGGTGTGCGGGTTTATGAATATACCCCGGGCTTTTTGCATGCAAAGCAGATGCTGTGTGATGGGGATACGGCGACCGTCGGTACTATCAATATGGATTACCGGAGCCTTTATCATCATTTTGAAAACGGTGTGTGGATGCACGGCTGTGATGCCATCCGGGATATTGAGGCGGATTTTGATAAGCTGTTACAGGATAGTGAGGAAGTCACCGATAAATACCGGGATGGAAGGAAAAATATGGCAGTGAGAGGCTGGCAGTGTATCATGCGCCTGATCGCGCCATTGCTGTAACAGACATAATAACGGAAAGCTGGAGATTACGATGAAAATACTGGTCAGTGCCTGTCTGCTGGGCGAAAACTGTAAATATAACGGGAAAAATAATTACAGCGAGCGTGTGGCAAAATATCTGGAAGGGCATGAGGTGATCCCGGTATGTCCTGAGGTGCTGGGAGGACTTCCGACCCCGAGGGATCCGTCGGAGATCGTGAGCGGTGAGGTCATAAACTGTAAAGGCGTAAATGTGGACAGGCAGTTTCGGGAAGGCGCAGAGGAGGCTCTGCGGATCGCCAAAGAGAATGGCATCGATCTGGCAATCTTACAGTCACGAAGCCCCAGCTGCGGCGTAAAGCAGATTTATGATGGAAACTTTACCGGTAAACTCATCCCCGGACAGGGAGTATTTGCACAATTGCTGGAAAAGAACGGCTTCCGGGTGATGGACTGTGAGGAAATATAATGGCAAAAATATTATTGTTTGGCGTGAGTACACAAAAAGACCGGGCTGTGCGTGTGGCAGCGGAGAAAATAGGTGTGGATGTGACGGCGGTGAACCGCAGGGACTATGGACAGAAGATCGGAACACTGGCGGAAATCAGCGGTTTTCATAAGAATGGAAAAATATATAACGGTCCTGATTTTGCAATGGAAATGCTGGTGTTTTCCGGAATGGATTCGCAACAGGTGGATGCATTCCTGGCAGAATATAAGGCAACCGGCTTACCACCGGTTGCCCTGAAGGCGATTGTGACACCGTATAATGTCTCATGGACAGCGGATGCGTTGCTTCGCGAGCTGATGAAGGAACACATTCAGCTTGGAGGATAGGGAATAAAGAAAATTACAGCTTGTGATATTCCGGGCTGCGCTTTTCGTAGATTGTGTAATATTTGAAACCGCACAGCTGCAGGATCTCGGAGGCAAGATCCAGATAGGATCCCACATCCTGAGGTTTGTGGGCATCGGTTCCTACGGTGATGATCTCACCGCCCAGCTCATGATAGCGGCGCAGAACATCGGTACAGGGATGAGGCTGTCTGAGACCGTAGCGGAAGCTTCCGGTGTTCAGTTCCAGACCTTTTCCCTGCTGCACTAAAAGCTCCAGGATCGGATCAATGGCATCCTTATATTTGTCATAGGAATAGTTCTTGTCCTTGGTGGGAGCCACACGGACGATATAGTCCAGATGTCCCAATACATCATAATCGTCATGGCATTTCAGATTCTCCAGTGTCTCTGCAAAATAAGCCCGGATGGCTTCTTCCTCGGAGGAGAATTTCTCGAAATATTCCGGATAATAGGGATCCATTCCTTTGCAGAGATGAGTGGAGCCGATGACGAAATCAAAATCATAGGCGGAAATAAAATCTTCGTTGCGGTCGGCCAGATGAGGCTGCAATCCCAGCTCCACGCCGAAGAGGATCCGCATTTTCCCTTCATATTTCGCACGGCAGCGGAGCACGTCGTACAGATAGGAATCCGTATTCAGTAAAAAGATTGTTCCCGGTCCTTCCTCGGTGCGGGGATAATCAAAATCGTTATGCTCGGTAAAACACATGGTCTCCAGTCCCAGAGCGAGACCTTTATCGATCATCTCCGGCATGGGAGCCTGGGAATCTCCCGAAAAAGAAGAGTGAAGATGACAATCTGCTTTGATAGACATATTTTTCATCCTTTCTGGTTATCATAATACGAACCTATTATAGCAAAAATGAAGGGAAAAACCATAGCATTTCTAAACAAACTGTAAAATTTACCACAAAATCACAAATATTTTTCATTTACATCTTGAATTATAATCAGGAATTAGGTAAAATGTCTTTGCTGATAAAATTTTGACAATCTGTGAATAACGGAAAGCCAAAAGATATAAAATTAAAATTTTAGGAGGAAACTAAAATGGCAGTAAGAGTAGCAATTAATGGTTTTGGCCGTATTGGTCGTCTTGCATTCAGACAGATGTTCGATGCAGAAGGATATGAAGTAGTAGCAATCAACGATTTAACCAGCCCTAAGATGCTGGCACATCTGTTGAAGTATGATTCTTCTCAGGGTGTTTACAAGTATGCAAGCACCGTTGAGGCTGGCGAGGACAGCATCACCGTTAACGGCAAGACCATCACCATCTACAAAGAGGCTGACGCAAGCAAGCTTCCTTGGGGTGAATTAAAGGTTGATGTAGTTCTGGAGTGTACCGGATTCTACACCTCTAAGGAGAAGGCTTCCGCACATATCACTGCCGGTGCTCGTAAAGTTGTTATTTCTGCTCCCGCAGGTAACGACCTTCCTACCATCGTATACAATGTTAACCACAAGACCCTGAAGCCCGAAGATACCGTTATCTCCGCAGCTTCCTGCACCACCAACTGCTTAGCACCTATGGCTAAGGCCCTGAACGATTGCAGACCTATCATGAGCGGTATCATGACCACTGTTCACGCTTATACCGGTGACCAGATGATCCTTGACGGACCTCAGAGAAAGGGCGATCTGAGAAGAAGCCGTGCAGGCGCTTGCAACATCGTTCCCAACTCTACCGGTGCAGCTAAGGCAATCGGCCTGGTAATTCCCGAACTGAACGGCAAGCTGATCGGCTCCGCTCAGCGTGTTCCGACCCCTACCGGTTCTACCACCATTCTGGTAGCAGTAGTTAAGGGCGCTGTAACCAAGGAAGAGATCAACGCAGCAATGAAGGCTGCTTCTACCGAGTCCTTCGGTTACAACACCGATGAGATCGTATCTTCCGATATCGTAGGCAGCACCTACGGTTCCATCTTCGATGCAACTCAGACCATGGTTGCTCCTATGGAAGATGGCAATACTCAGGTACAGGTTGTATCCTGGTATGATAACGAGAACAGCTACACCTCTCAGATGGTTCGTACCATCAAGTACTTCAGCGAGTTAGCATAAGCCGACAGGCGTTAACGCGTAAAGACCTATCAGGGTCCGGTCTTACAAGGACCGGGCCCTTTTTAGATACTAAAATAATTGGAGGTTAATACCATGGGATTAAATAAGAAATCTGTAGATGACATTAACGCAAAGGGAAAGAGAGTCCTGGTAAGATGCGACTTTAACGTTCCCTTAAAGAACGGTGAAATCACTGACGATACCCGTATCGTTGCAGCTCTGCCTACCATCAAGAAGCTGATCAACGATGGCGGCAAGGTAATTCTTTGCTCTCATCTGGGTAAGGTAAAGAATGGCCCCAACGAAGGCGAATCTCTGGCACCTGTTGCCAAGAGACTGTCCGAGAAGCTGGGCAAAGAGGTTACTTTCGTAGCTGACTACAATGTAACCGGCGAAGCAGCTACCAAGGCTGTTGAGAACATGAAGGAAGGCGACGTTGTTCTGCTTCAGAATACCCGTTTCCGTGGCGCAGAAGAGACCAAGAACGGTGAGGAATTCAGCAAAGAACTGGCTGACCTGGCTGATCTGTATGTATGTGATGCATTCGGCTCTTCTCACAGAGCACATGCTTCCGTAGCAGGTGTTACCAAGTTCATCACCGCTAAGGGTGGTCAGAACGTAGTAGGTTACCTGATGGAGAAGGAGATCAACTTCTTAGGTAAGGCTGTAGAAGATCCCGTAAGACCTTTCGTAGCTATTCTGGGCGGTGCAAAGGTTGCAGACAAGCTGAACGTTATCTCCAACCTGTTAGAGAAGTGTGATACCCTGATCATCGGTGGTGGTATGGCTTACACCTTCTTAAAGGCAAAGGGATATGAAATCGGTAAGTCTCTGGTAGATGATACCAAGATCGACTACTGTAAGGAAATGATGGAAAAGGCTGAGAAGCTGGGCAAGAAGCTGTTACTGCCTGTTGATTCCGTAACCATCGCTGATTTCCCTAACCCGATCGATGCTCCTGTTGAGGTTCAGGTATATGATGTTACCAACATGCCCGCAGACAGAGAGGGATGCGATATCGGACCCAAGACCGCAGCTCTGTATGCTGAGGCTGTTAAGACTGCTAAGACCGTTGTATGGAACGGACCTATGGGCGTATTCGAGAATCCTACCCTGGCAGCAGGTACCATCGCTGTAGCTAAGGCTCTGGCTGAGACCGATGCAACTACCATTATCGGTGGTGGTGACTCTGCAGCAGCTGTTAACCAGCTTGGTTTCGCTGACAAGATGAGCCATATTTCTACCGGTGGCGGTGCTTCCCTGGAGTTCCTGGAAGGCAAAGAGCTTCCCGGCGTGGCAGCAGCAGACGACAAATAAATAGAAATAATAAAGCTTTCCCACGGAATGTATTCGAACCTGCCTGCAGGCACAGATGCATCCTGTGGGAAACACAATATAAGAAAAGAAGAGGTGTATGATTATGGCAAGAAAGAAGATCATTGCCGGCAACTGGAAGATGAATATGACTCCCAGCCAGGCAGTAGAGCTGATCAATACATTAAAGCCCCTCGTAGCAAATGATGAAGTAGACGTACTTCTGTGCGTTCCCGCAATCGACATCATTCCCGCTATGGAGGCAGCAAAGGGTTCCAATATCATGATTGGTGCGGAGAATATGTATTTCGAGGAGAAGGGTGCTTTCACCGGCGAGATTTCTCCCGCAATGCTGGATGATGCAGGCGTGAAGTATGTGATCATCGGACACTCCGAGAGAAGAGAGTACTTTGCAGAGACCGACGAGACCGTGAATAAGAAGGTTCTCAAGGCTTTCGAGCATGGCATTACTCCCATCATCTGCTGTGGTGAGACTCTGACGCAGAGAGAGCAGGGTGTTACCATCGACTTCATCCGTCAGCAGATCAAGATCGCATTCCTGAACGTAACTGCTGCACAGGCAGCAACTGCTGTCATCGCATACGAGCCTATCTGGGCTATCGGTACTGGCAAGGTAGCTACTACCGAGCAGGCACAGGAAGTATGTAAGGCAATCCGTGAGTGCATCGCTGAGATCTATGATGATGCAACCGCAGCAGCTATCCGTATCCAGTACGGCGGATCCGTATCTGCTTCCAGCGCTCCCGAGCTGTTTGCACAGGCAGACATCGACGGTGGTCTGGTAGGCGGCGCTTCCCTGAAGGCTGACTTCGGACAGATTGTTTGCTACAATAAATAACAGATTCTTTCAAAAGAGTCACAGGACCCGTGATGGTGGATTCCATTACGGGTCTTTTATTATACCGCAACCTGCCGCGGCGCCGAGATGGCGGGTATCGGAGATATCACCGGTACACTGGAATCCGGCAAATGCGCGGATATGATCGTGGTGGAGAAGAATCCGTTAGAAGATCTACGGGTGCTTCGAAATGTGGATATGGTCATCGTACAGGGAAAAGTGATCCGTGCTCCCAAGGTGAAGAAAAAGCAGATCGTAGAGACGGAGCTGGACAAATTTCTGAATTAGAATGGAACGGCAATGTCTGTTTCCGTAGAATAGAATTGTATTCTGATGCGTGAATATTGTATAATAAAAACTATGCAGGACAGGAAACCTCCGCTGCATAGTTTTTATTTTTGACAGATTATGGGAAATTATAGGAAAAAGAAAATGACATTTGAAAAATTAGAAAAAAACCTCATGGATGTGGTTCTGGAGGAACAGGCAAAATTAGGCTTCCGCAGAGAGAAAATCCGCCTGTATTATCCGTTATCTACACTGAATCACTTGCTGGGTACACAGGATACGGCGGAACAGATGGAAGTTACACTGGCCGGACAGCCGGAGAGCATGACAATAAAGCTTGGAAAACTGGCTGTGAGCCGTAAGGGAGACCGTTTCTGCCTCTGTATTCCGGAGGAAGGCAGTGTTTATGTCCATGAGCATTTTGCAGAGAAGGGATTTATCTATGAACTGATCCGCCTGATCGGGCAGCATGACTGTAAGATGGAGAATATCCGACAGTTATTTTTGCGGTACAGTGAGAATATTTATGTGGAAGAGATGCGGGGCGAGGACTTTGATGTCATGATCCGTTTCCCGGAGGAAATGGGAGATCCCTACTGTTATTGTTTTCGGGATGAAGGGTGCCATGTGATCTATCACCGATTCCTGCTGGAGGATTACGCAGACCTGATGAAAGCATGAGACAATCATGGTAAACGAACGATAAGAAAAGATTATGTGTATTTTACGATATGGAAATACGATGGAATCTATGGTAAGATAAAAAAGTTCTACGAAGAAAAATGTCGTAAAAGGCAGAAGGCGAGGGGTAAAATGATCTTTAGATGTAAAAACTGCGGCGGTAATGTAGTTTACAGCCCGGAGAGAAAGAAGATGTTCTGTCCTTTCTGTGAGAGTGAGGACAGCGAAGAACGCGAGGACGGCGTGATCGAGACAAGCGGTGAGGAAAACGGCACTGCGGAAGGAACGGTCCAGGCAGCGGGAGCCGGACAGCCGGTCAGCAGAATGGCAGCAGCCGAGGGTGCTGCGCAGAAAAAGGTGACAAAGGTATGTCCCAACTGTGGTGGCGAGATTCCCATGACGGTAAACACCTCCGCTACACAGTGTCCTTATTGCGACAATTATGTGATCGTGGATGATCAGATTTCCGGGGCCTACACACCGCATATGCTGATTCCCTTCCGTATGGGCAAGGAAGTCTGCAAGAAGCTGATCCGTGATAAATTTGAGAAATGTATTTTTGCACCGACGGATTTTCTGTCGGAAGTAAGAATGAACGGTATTTACGGTGATTATGTACCGTTCTGGTTCTACGATTACAATACCAACTGCACGTTCCACGGTGAAGGTACCAAGGTGCGCAGCTGGACGACCGGCAATACACAGTATACCGAGACCTCATATTATGATATTGTCCGTGATATGGACATTGATTTTGTGAAGATTCCTGTGGATGCTTCCGTGGGAATGCCGGATGATGTCATGGATCTGATGGAGCCCTTTGATTACAAGGAACTGCAGGAGTTTAAGCCAGAATATCTGTCTGGATTTCATAGTGAACGCTACAATATGACTTCCGATCTGGTGGAGAGCCGTGCCAAAGCCAAGATGCAGGAGGATGCACAGAAGATGCTGCATGACAGCTATTCTGGATATTCCAGTGTCCGCAAAATGGGAGAAAACATCAACGTGACGGACAGTTCTGTAAGTTATGGTCTCCTGCCAGTATGGAAGTATGACTATAGCTACAAAGGCAAAGAATATCCTTTCTATGTAAACGGACAGACCGGTAAACTGGTAGGTACTGCACCGATTTCCAAAGCAAAGGTGTGGGCTTATGCGGGAACACTTGGTGTGACACTGGCGGCAATTCTATGCATGGTGAATGCAATCGCCAGTCTGGTGTAGAAATTATGAGGGAAGGATAACGGGACAATGGAAAAAGATATTAAGAAAGAAGCACTGAGACAGTACCTGAAATATTTTAAGGTATGGTTCATCATTGCCGGAGTGCTGGCGGTTATTACCATCGGAGCGGCAGTCGTTCATCTGCTTACACCCAAGACTGTCCGGGGCAACAGTCAGGATCCGGCAGAGCGTGTATTTGACTATGCGGATATGCTGACAGATGAAGAGGAGCAGAACCTGCGGGAGTACATAGCAGAGTGTGAGGAGAAGATCCAGGCGGATATCGTAATCGTGACGATTTCCGAATCCGTAGAGTATGATCTGCAGAATCCCGATCTTGCAGAGGCATTTCATGCGAAGGAAGTCGGCAGTACCGACTGGAGTACAGCCATGAGAGATCTGGCGGATAACTTCTATGATTACAACAATTTCGGTTATGACAAGGTACACGGCAACGGAGTTCTGCTGCTGGACAATGCCTATGAAGGACAAAAGGGAAGCTGGCTGTCTACCTGTGGAAATGTCTATGATTATTTTGGCGATTACGAGATCGACCAGGCCCTGTACGCAGTGGATGATTACATAGACGAAAGCCCCTGCAAAGCGTATAAGAATTGTATCAGTTATGTGACCCGGACCATGGAGGAAAGTAAGGAAAGCATGCCGATGACCTTTTCTCCCTGGATCCTGACAGGTCTTGTCGTTGCACTGATCTATGCCGCAGTGAACCTGCATCAGAGCAAAGCAAAGGATACTACTACGGTCAATCAGTATCTTGATGGCAAAAAGCCCAAGATCAACAATACCAGAGACCAGTATCTGCGTAAGAACGTGGTGACCCGCAGGATCGAGACCAGCAGTAGCAGCGGCCACAGCAGCGGACACAGCGGCGGTCACGGAGGAAGTCATCGGAGCAGCAGCGGTGTCAGCCATGGCGGCGGTGGCCATAGAAGATAAAATAACAAGTTCCATTCCTGGAACAAGAGATCCGGCGTATCGGGTGCAGACAGACACTCATACGTCGGTTTTTTCGTTTTACGGAGGAAGGAGCGACGGCGGGAAACAGTAGTGGAAAATTTTTCCATGGGTTGACAGGAAGCCTGCAGACAGGTATAATCAGACTTGCGATGTAACAATTCTGTAATATATTTGTAAAAGGATTTTAAAGAAGAATTTATGATAAAACATACAAGAGAAAAACAAGTAAAGATCGTAGCCACCGGCCTGGCATTGTGTATGCTGGCGGCACCGCTTTCCGCTTCCGCTGCAGAAAGCAGTGTCCTCATGGCATCCGGCGGTGTGGCTTCTGTCCTGGAGACGGAGCGTACACTGGAGGAATACATCCAGATCGCACAGGATGCTCAGGGAGCTTCCTGGGGCTATACCAATATCGGTGTGGCCAATGTGGAATCCGGTAATCTGAATGTGAGAGCGGTATCTTCCACAGACGGTAAGCTGGTAGGTAAGCTTCCCAAGGATGCGGCCTGTGAAGTGGTCGAGACCGTAGATGACTGGGCACATATCAAGTCCGGTGAAGTGGAAGGTTATGTCAGCAAGGAATTCCTGCTGACTGGACCGGAAGCCAGAATCCGAGCCATGGAACTGGTTCATACGGTAGCCATTGCCAATACCGATGGCCTGAATGTACGTCAGGAGCCCAATACCACCAGTGAGATCGTGACTCAGGTGGGACAGGGAGAAGAGATGGAGTATGTGGAGACCGGTTCCGACGGCTGGGTGAAGATTTCTATTGATGGCGAAGATGCTTATGTATCCCAAGATTATGTCACAGTGGAAGAAAAGCTGGATACCGCCATCACCATGACAGAGCTTCTCTACGGACAGGGGGTATCCGATGTCCGCGTAGATCTGGTAGAATATGCAAAACAGTTCATAGGTAACCCTTATGTCTGGGGAGGCACCAGCCTTACCAAGGGTGCGGACTGCTCCGGTTTCGTTCTCAGCGTATTCAAGAAATACGGCATTACCCTGAGCCATTCCTCCAGAGCACAGGCCAATGAGGGCACCAAGATCAGTGCATCCGAGCTAAAGCCCGGTGATCTGGTATTCTATGGTAACGGCAAGGGTAATATTAATCACGTAGCTATTTATATCGGTGGAGGACAGGTAATTCACGCCAGCAGCCCGAAGACCGGTATCAAGATCAGCAGCTATAAGTATCGTACACCTGTGAAATGTGTCCGTGTCATTCACGACTGATAAAAAGCATTGCTTTCGCAAAAGGGCGGGGCAATGCTTTTTTGTGTACAAATCGAGTAGGAGACAGCCTACTTGATTATTCGAAGATATGCGCAGGATCTTTCTTTTACAATTGCGTTTCCCAGGGAAGTATGATACTATTTTTGTATACATCAGCGGTCCCTGACAGGAAAAAAGGGGGCTTCGTACAGAGACGAAAATGGGTGAGGAATATGCGGAAAGTAGCTTTGATCACCGATGGCTGGAGAAGGTTGTTTACCTATGCCTGGCCGGCAGGTATTTTGCAGAGAATCAAAGAGAGGGACGAAGAAGTAAATTTATATATTTTTAACAGTACTGGCAACTGGAGCAGAGATGCTGGGTACAACAGGGCAGAATATAATATTTTTAACCTTCCGGATCTGTCAGAGTTCGACGGCATTATTCTGGAATTGAACAATATCAGCTCTCCGGCAGTGCTGGCGGAAGTGATCCACAAGGCGAAGCAGTCGCACCTTCCGGTAGTCTCTATTGCCAACGAGCTGGAAGATTTTTATTATGTGGGTATTGACAATTATTCTGCCATGAAGCAGGTGATCGCACATATGCATGAGGTGCATAACTGCAAAAAATTCTGGCTGCTGGTGGGGGCTGACAGCAATTATGAGAGCAGCTGCCGACTGCAGGGAATGCTTGACTATGCCAAAGAACACAAGATCAAAATAGATAAGAATGACATCTGGTACGGCTCTTTTGACTACAAGAGCGGATTGGAAGGCTACAGGCATCTGTGGGATACTCACAAAGAGCTGCCGGATGCTATTATCTGTATCAATGATAATGTGGCTGTAGCGGTATGCGAAGCGGCGGCCCAGATGGGATTTACGGCACCGAAGGACTTCCGTATCACAGGCTTTGACAACTTCGACAAGGCCGGATTTTACACGCCGAGTATTACCACTGTGGGACATATCAGAGAGGAAGCTGCATACAAGGGAATGGATATTCTCCTGAAAATCTGGGCGGGAGAAAGTGTCCCCCGGTACAATTTCACCAATACTGAGATGCTGTGGCAGGAGAGCTGTGGCTGCGGCAAAGGAAGCAGCAGGGATGCCAGAGCCCATCTGAAGGATCAGATCATGTACAGCGTGGAAAGTGAGGAATTCGACGAGGAAGTCCTGTCCATGGAGGCAGAGATGATGCAGTGCAATACCGTAGAGGAAATGATGTACTGCATTCCCCAGTGCATTCCGTCCCTGAAATGCGATGCCATGTATCTGGTGCTGGACGATCACCTCAATGCCTATAAAAAGAAACGGAGAAGAGTATTCATCTGGATGCCACCCCTTCGGACGAGGGATTTTCCTTTCATGGTTATCCGAGACAGATGCAGATGACCTTTGCCTACGAGAGGGACCAGAGACTGGATCTGGACAGACAGGAAGTGGATGGCATCTTCCCGACCTTCGATTATCCGAAGCCGGGACAGGACTTTTTGTTCCTGCCGTTACATTTCGGAGAGCGTACCGTTGGCTATGTAGCTATCCGTAATGCGGTATACCTGATGGAGAAACAGTACCTGTTCCAGATCATGAACGCACTGACCCGCTCCATGGAGAACCTTCACAAAAAAGAAATGTTGGCCTATATGAACCGCAAGCTGTCTTCCCTGTATATTATGGATACGCTGACAGGTATGTATAACCGTATGGGCTACCAACAGCTGGGAGAGGAGTCCTTCCGTATTTCCGGTCTGAACAAACGCAAACTTCTGATCTTGTTCGTGGATCTGGATCGTCTGAAATACATCAATGACACCTTCGGACACGAGTATGGGGATATGGCCATCTGCGCTGCAGCCAGAGCATTGATGCAGTGTAGCAGCCGGGACGCTGTGCCGGCCAGAACCGGCGGTGATGAATTCGTCCTGATCCAGAGTTACCAGTCCGATGAGATTTCCAGAGAACTGGTGCTGCGCATCCGCAGAACACTGGAGGCGGAGGGAAAAGCCCAGAAGCTTCCGTTCCCGTTGTCCATGAGTATCGGAACTGTCGTGACGGATCCGGAATCCGCACTGTCTTTTGCAGATTATGTAAAAATTGCAGACAGCCGGATGTACGAGGAAAAGGTACAGAAGCGGGCCGCAAGAAAATAGAAAAATATATTTACAACCGATAGAAACTATGATATATTGAAACAGTATGATTAGCCGATGCCCAGATTACGGACACTCCGACCTTAGTCTTGGTATCTGGCGTTTAAAAAACAGGAGGAAAAAGAAATGATTTCTAAGGAAAAGAAAACAGCCATCATGAACGAGTATGCAAGAACCCCCGGTGACACCGGTTCACCTGAGGTACAGGTAGCAGTCCTGACCGCAAGAATCCAGGAGCTTACCGAGCATCTGAAGGAGAACCCCAAGGATCATCATTCTCGTCGTGGTATGCTGAAGATGGTAGGTCAGAGACGTGGTCTTCTGGAGTACCTGAAGAAGAAGGATATTGAGAGATATCGTGCATTAATCGAGAAGCTTGGCTTAAGAAAATAATGCTGACTGGTGAGCGGGGTCTGCCGATTACATCGGCGCTCCGCTTCTCTTGTTTCTCATTACATCCATATGCACGGTGAAAATCTAATTCACCGCGCCTGAAAAGGTAACACACGGGATGGAAGTGAGCCCCGAGACCGCTGAAAAGATTATGTTGCGGATCATGGGAGCGACATGGAATTTTCAGTAGTTTCGGTAATCCTCCAGCCCGTAGAATAATAATTCATATCGTAGCGTGGCACCAAAGATAACAGTCACAGTACGATGGATAGGAGGAATTTATGTATCAAAGTTACAAGATGGATCTTGCAGGCAGACCTCTGGTGGTTGATATCAACCGTGTAGGTAAGCAGGCAAACGGATGTGCATTCATGCACTATGGTGATACCACGGTTCTCTGTACCGCAACCGCTTCCGAGAAGCCCAGAGACGGTATCGATTTCTTCCCTCTGAGTGTAGAGTATGAAGAGAAGATGTACGCTGTGGGTAAGATCCCCGGCGGTTTCAACAAGAGAGAAGGAAAGGCAAGTGAGAATGCTATTCTGACCAGCCGTGTCATCGACAGACCCATGCGTCCCCTGTTCCCCAAGGATTACCGTAATGATGTAACCCTGAACAACATGGTAATGAGCGTGGATCCCGAGTGTCGTCCGGAGTTGGTGGCTATGATCGGTGCAGCTATCGCTACCTGCATTTCCGATATTCCTTTCGATGGCCCCTGCGCTATGACCCAGGTAGGCATGATCGATGGCGAGTTCATCATCAATCCCAGCCAGGAGCAGTGGAAGAAAGGTGATCTGAACCTGACCGTTGCTTCCACCAGAGAAAAGGTGATCATGATCGAGGCAGGAGCGAACGAGATTCCTGAAGCAACCATGATCGAAGCAATTTATAAGGCTCACGAAGTGAACCAGACCATCATTGCTTTCATCGACAAGATTGTAGCAGAAGTAGGCAAGAAGAAGCATGAGTACACCAGCTGTGCAGTGCCCGCTGAAATGTTCGAGGAGATGAAGAAGATCGTATCTCCCGCTGAGATGGAAGAAGCTGTATTCACCGATGATAAGCAGACCCGTGAGGAGAATATCCGTGTAATCACCGACAAGCTGACCGAGGCTTTCGCTGAGAACGAAGAGTGGCTGGCTATCTTAGGTGAGGCAGTATACCAGTATGAGAAGAAGACCGTTCGTAAGATGATCCTGAAAGATCACAAGCGTCCCGATGGACGTGCAATCACACAGATCCGTCCTCTGGCAGCAGAAGTAGACATCATCCCCCGTGTACATGGTTCCGCTATGTTCACCCGTGGACAGACCCAGATCTGTAACGTATGTACTCTGGCACCTCTGTCCGAGCAGCAGAAGATCGATGGCCTGGATGAGAACGAAGTAAGCAAGAGATATATGCATCACTATAACTTCCCTTCCTATTCCGTAGGTGAGACCAAGCCTTCCCGCGGACCCGGAAGACGTGAGATCGGTCACGGCGCTCTGGCTGAGAGAGCCCTGATCCCCGTACTGCCCAGTGAGGACGAGTTCCCTTATGCAATTCGTACCGTATCTGAGACTTTTGAATCCAACGGATCTACCTCCATGGCATCCACCTGTGCTTCCTGCATGTCCCTGATGGCAGCAGGCGTACCCATCAAGAAGATGGTAGCAGGTATTTCCTGTGGTCTGGTAACCGGCGAGACCGATGACGATTTCGTTCTGCTGACCGATATCCAGGGACTGGAAGACTTCTTCGGAGATATGGACTTTAAGGTAACCGGTACTACCGAAGGTATTACCGCGATCCAGATGGACATTAAGATCCACGGTCTGACCAGACCTATCGTAGAAGGCGCTATTGCAAGATGCCGTGATGCAAGACTGTTCATCATGGATACCTGCATGAAGCCCGCTATCTCTGCTCCCAGAACAGAGGTTGGCAAGTACGCTCCCAAGATCATCTCCATTCAGATCGATCCCGACAGAATCGGTGATGTAGTAGGACAGCGTGGTAAGACCATCAATGAGATCATTGCCCGTACCGGTGTGAAGATCGATATCACCGATGACGGTAAGGTATCTATCTGCGGTACTGACAAGGAAATGATGGATAAGGCTCTGGAGATGGTGAAGATCATCACCACCGATTTCGAAGAGGGCCAGATCTTCAAGGGTAAGGTAGTCAGCATCAAGGAGTTCGGTGCATTCATCGAGTTCGCACACCCGGCAAGGAAGGCATGGTACACATCTCCAAGATCGCCAAGGAGAGAATCAACCGTGTAGAAGATGTTCTGACTCTGGGCGATGTAGTGACTGTAGTATGCCTGGGTAAGGATAAGATGGGCAGAATCAGCTTCTCCATGAAGGATGTAGCACAGCAGTAAGCTGTAAGAACGCAAGGCATAAGAATATAAGATATAAAATAAGAAAGGATCACTGCATAGTGTACTGTGCAGAGGTCCTTTTTTGTGTATACGATGAGCCAGGTACAGATTTGTGCTTGCACAAGAATCGGTATTTGGCAAATGTACACCATCGAGCTTTTAAGCGAGATGGTGTATAAAGTATATGAAACGGGCGGAAGACAGTCAGCCGGATCTGCTTGGAATGAGGCAGCAAGAAGTGACATTTGAAAAAGGGCACAAAAAAAGCACCTACATGACGGTATAGGCGCTTTTGTATGTCTTAAATTCTGTACCAGTGCAAGAAAAATTAAGCCATTCCGTTGACAGCTTTGCTCAGACGGGAAACCTTTCTTGCAGCGTTGTTCTTGTGGTAAACGCCCTTAGAAGTAGCCATCTCGATGGTCTTGGTAGCAGCGGTTAATTCAGCCTTAGCTGCTTCCTTGTCACCGGTCTCGATTGCAGCGTATACCTTCTTGATAGCGGTCTTAACGCCGGATCTGATAGCTTTGTTTCTGTCAGCTCTTGTGCGGGATACTAAAATTCTCTTTTTTGCAGATTTAATGTTAGCCAAGTCGTACACCTCCATAATGTATACAATAAAATTATAATTTACAAGAAATGTTTCACTTTAGCCAGACACGGAAGACTAACGTAAACATACTATTGTAGTTTAGACAATCTGGGAGCTTTTGTCAATACATATTTTGCGGATTTTTGTAAAAAATGTATTGATAAGAAAGGCAGACAGAGGGTGAAAAAATGGAAACTTTTCAGATCAGAACAGACCTGGCCCTGGAGGCAAGAGAAAGTGTCAATGAAGAGGAAAGCAAACTGCGGGGTGTGTCGGTGGACGAGCACTATGAGGAAGAGACGGATATCCGCATTACCAAGGTGACCATCGATACGAAAAATGCGGAAAAAACACTGGGAAAGCCCATGGGTGTCTATGTGACCATGGAGGCACCGGCCATGGTGGAACCGGATGACGATTACCACAGGGAGATCTCGGAGGCGTTAGCGGAGGAACTTTTGAAAATGATGCCCGGGGAAGCGGAGGAACTGTCGGTATTGATCGTGGGGCTGGGAAACCGGGAAGTGACGGCAGACGCTCTGGGACCGCAGGTGGTGGACAATCTGCTGATCACCAGACACGTGGTCAGAGCCTACGGCAAAGCAGCCTACAACTGTACCCGTATGAATCTGGTCAGCAGTATTGAGCCGGGGGTAATGGCGAAGACCGGTATGGAGACGGCAGAAATCATAAGCGGTGTGGTGAAGGAGACGCAGCCGGATGTGCTGATCGTGGTGGATGCGCTGGCGGCCCGCAGCACCAGAAGATTGAACCGTACGATCCAGATCACCAATACCGGCATTCAGCCCGGCTCCGGCGTGGGCAATCACCGCAATGCCCTGACCGAAGAGACCCTGGGCGTACCGGTAATTGCCATCGGGATCCCCACGGTGGTGGATGCCGCCACGATTGTGGGAGATGCACTGGAGAAGCTGATGAGCGGGGAAAAGGAGTTCGATGCGGTCAAATATATGGGACAGCACCGCATGGCTTTTGCAGAACTGAACAATATGTATATGACCGGAAAGGATATCGATTCTGTGATCAAACGGGTCAGCTACACGGTCTCCGAGGGAATCAATATTGCCATGGAAAAAAACTGGGCGTAACTGCATATATATAGGGTAACAGTTCATGAGTTGAGCACCGGATTACGAGCAAAGGTAGTCACGAAGTGACGTAAGAGCAGGTCAAGGCGACTTTGCGACTGACGCGGGCTGAACTGTCGTAACAAAAAAAAGTGCGGAAGGAGAGCGCGGACCGTGAAGAATCCGAAAAATACTGTCTGGCGGATCGCACTGTTTTTGCTGACAGTTGTCTGTGGGCTTTTGATGGCGGATCGGGGAGAAAATGAGTTTCCGGTATTTGCCTGTTCCGAAGCTTTGTCAGGAGAAAGCGGCAGTACCGGATTACTGCTGCAGCAGAATATGTGGGAAGTAGTACCGCTATTAGGCTATGGTATTGTGGAGCAGCAGGGGACACAGAATCCGGAGGAGGATGAGACTACCTGCCGGACCCTGACCACCGAAGATCTGATCAGCGAAGAACTTCTCCTTCCGCAGCCGGAGGAAACGCAGCAGACGGCCCTTATCCCGGAGAGTGTGGAGGCGACAGCCGGGACTGCATTGAGCAATTTTCGTCCGGCGGTACAACAGGTGCAGATTGACCGCACACAGCTTGCGGATTATGAGACACTGGTACGGAATTTTTATGCCATAGATGCCAATACCATGGCAGGCAGTGATCAGTTATCCGTGGAAAAACTGCTGGGAATGGATATGACGTTGCCACAGGAAGGTGACGGACCACAGATCCTGATCTATCACACCCATTCCCAGGAGGCTTTTGCGGATTCGGTTCCTGGAGATGTGAACACCGGTATCGTGGGAGTGGGAGAGTGTCTGACCAAGATCCTGACAGAACAATATGGTTACCGGGTGCTGCACAATACCGGTCAATATGATGTGGAGACCAGAGACAATGCGTATTCCCGGGCACTTCCGGCAGTGGAACAGATCCTTGCGGAGAATCCCTCTATCCAGGTGATCATCGATCTGCACCGGGATGAGGTGGCGGAAGAGACAAAGCTGGTCACGGATATTCAAGGGAGACCCACGGCAAGATTTATGTTCTTTAACGGTCTGAGCAGGACCCGCAAGACGGGAGATATTGACTACCTGGCCAACGAGAACCAGGAGGCCAATCTGGCGTTTTCTTTTCAGATGCAGTTGAAGGCGGCGGAGTATTACCCGGGACTGACCCGCAGGATCTATCTGAAGGGCTACCGCTACAATATGCATCTGCGTCCCCGGACACTTCTGGTGGAACTGGGAGCCCAGAACAATACTGTGGAGGAGGCCATAAATGCCTGTGATCCTCTGGCACATATTCTGGATATGGTGCTTAAGGGAGAGTAGCGATACATAAAAGCAGGATAAGACAACGAATCGAAGTAAAATCATAGACAAGAATGCGGAATTTATGCTACAATCGTTAGATGCAAGAATATGTCAGGAAAGGACAGTAGTATGGCAGTAATAGATCAGAGCAAAATCCGCAATTTTTGTATTGTGGCACACATAGATCACGGCAAATCCACCCTGGCGGACCGTATCATTGAGAAGACCGGTCTGCTCACCAGCAGAGAGATGCAGGCACAGGTTCTGGACAATATGGACCTGGAGAGAGAGCGTGGCATTACCATCAAGGCACAGGCCGTGCGTACCGTATATAAAGCACAGGACGGAGAGGAATACATTTTCAACCTCATCGATACTCCGGGCCATGTGGATTTCAATTATGAGGTCAGCCGTTCTCTGGCGGCCTGCGACGGCGCCATTCTGGTGGTGGATGCGGCACAGGGCATTGAGGCACAGACACTGGCCAATGTCTATCTGGCACTGGATCATGATCTGGATGTTTTCCCGGTCATCAACAAGATCGATCTGCCCAGCGCAGATCCCCAGAGAGTCATTGAAGAGATCGAGGACGTCATCGGTATCGAGGCACAGGATGCTCCGCTGATCTCCGCGAAAAACGGCATCGGTATTGAGGAAGTCTTAGAGCAGATCGTGAAAAAGATCCCATCCCCCAAGGGGAATCCGGACAACCCTTTACAGGCACTGATCTTTGACTCTGTATATGATTCCTATAAGGGTGTTATCATTTTCTGCCGTGTCATGGAAGGCACAGTGAAAAAGGGTACCATGATCCGCATGATGGCTACCGGAGCGAAGGAAGAGGTCGTGGAGGTCGGTTATTTCGGAGCGGGACAGTTTATCCCCTGTGACGAGCTTTCTGCCGGAATGGTAGGCTACATCACGGCTTCCATCAAGAATGTAAAAGATACAGCAGTGGGTGATACCGTAACGGACGACAACAATCCCTGCGCAGAACCTCTGCCCGGTTATAAAAAGGTACAGTCCATGGTATATTGTGGATTATATCCCGCAGACGGTTCCAAGTACCCGGATCTGAGAGATGCGCTGGAGAAGTTACAGTTGAACGATGCGTCCCTGTTCTATGAACCGGAGACTTCTGTGGCACTGGGATTTGGCTTCCGGTGCGGATTTCTGGGACTGCTGCATCTGGAGATCATTCAGGAACGACTGGAGAGAGAATACAATCTGGATCTGGTGACTACCGCCCCCGGCGTTGTCTATAAGGTGCATAAGACCAATGGGGAAGTAATTGAGTTGACCAATCCTTCCAATCTGCCGGATCCCTCCGAGATTGAATATATGGAAGAACCGGTGGTAAATGCAGAGATCATGGTGACTTCCGAATTTATCGGTTCCATCATGGAACTGTGTCAGGAGCGCCGCGGCAAATACCTCGGCATGGAATACATCGAGGGCACCAGAGCGTTGTTGAAATACGAACTGCCCCTGAACGAGATCATTTATGATTTCTTTGATGCTTTAAAATCCCGTTCCCGTGGTTATGCATCTTTTGATTACGATCTGAAGGGTTACGAGAGATCGAATCTGGTGAAGCTGGACATTCTGATCAACCGCGAGGAAGTGGATGCCCTGTCCTTCATCGTCTGTGCAGATTCCGCTTACGAGAGAGGACGTAGGATGTGTGAAAAGCTGAAGGATGAGATTCCCAGACACCTCTTCGAGATTCCTATCCAGGCAGCCATCGGCGGCAAGGTCATTGCCAGAGAAACGGTAAAGGCCATGCGTAAGGATGTGCTGGCGAAATGTTACGGCGGTGATATTACCCGTAAGAAGAAGCTGTTGGAGAAGCAGAAAGAGGGTAAAAAGCGTATGCGTCAGTTCGGCAATGTAGAGATCCCGCAGAAGGCATTTATGAGTGTTCTGAAGCTGGATGATAAAAACTGATGAAGTAATTGAAGGAGCAATATGAATAAAAAGGAACTGGAATTATACATTCATATTCCCTTTTGCGTAAGAAAGTGCAGCTATTGTGATTTCCTGTCTGCCCCTGCCACGGAGCAGACAAGGGAAGCCTATATGGCTGCACTTTTTGCAGAGATTGGGGGGAAGAGCAAAAGATTACAGTGACCGTACCGTGACCAGTATATTTATCGGAGGAGGTACGCCGTCGTTGTTGTCCGGGGAACAGATCGGGCAGTTGATGGACCGTATCAGAGAGCAGTTCGCAATGGCACAGGACGCGGAGATCACCATGGAGGTGAATCCGGGGACGGCCAGCGCAGAGAAACTTCGGAATTTTTACACGGCAGGAATCAACCGTCTCAGTATCGGTATGCAGTCTGCCCAGGCAGAAGAACTGAAAAATCTGGGCAGGATCCATGATTTTGAAGGTTTCTGCCAGGTGTACCGGGAGGCCGTGGAGGCAGGATTTACGAATATCAATGTGGATATCATGAGCGGACTGCCGGGACAGACGCTTGCAAGTTATCGGGACACGCTGGAAAAGGTGCTGCACTTAGAACCCATGCCGCAGCATATCTCTGCCTACAGCCTGATCGTGGAGGAGGGAACCCCTTTTGCGGCCATGGCAGAGAGGGGAGAATTGCCCTTGCCGGAGGAAGAGACGGAGCGTGCCATGTATGAGGAGACCATAGAGGTGCTGGCAAAGTACGGGTTCCATCGGTATGAGATTTCCAACTATGCCAGGGATGGTTATGAATGCAGACATAATGTGGGCTATTGGATCCGCAGGGATTACCTGGGATTCGGTATCGGTGCGGCATCCCTTATCGATAATGTGCGGTTTCAGAACGAAAAGAGTCTGGGAGCTTATCTGGCACATCCGCTGGAAAGCAGGGAAGAGGAGCAGACACTGACGGTACAGGACCGGATGGAGGAGACCATGTTTCTGGGACTGCGGCTGACAAGAGGAGTATCCTGTGTGGATTTTGCAGAACAATACGGCAGGACTGTGGAGGAAGTCTACGGAGAAGTGATCGCCCGGAATGTGGCGGATGGTCTTTTGACCGTTACGGAGAGGAAAGAGAATCAGAAAAAAGACCGGCTCCTGGCACTGACAAAGAGAGGGCTGGATCTGAGCAATTACGTGATGGCGCAGTTTTTATTCTGAGGAACGTGGGAGACTGACAGGCACTTGTGGACAGAAAATCACATAAACTATCATAAGCAACTGTCCACGGAGGGATTTTTTGAAGACCTTTCAGCAGCCATTAACCGCAGGAGAAGAAGCGTATTATATCCGCTTGCTCAGGGAAGGTACCGTGGAAGAATCCAGACAGGCCAGGGAGATCCTGGTGGAGAGGAATCTGCGCCTGGTGGCACACATTGCCAAAAAATACCAGAATGTTGAGGAAGACATGGAGGACCTGATCTCTATCGGATGTATCGGACTGATCAAAGCAGTGAATTCTTTTGACTCAGGAAAAGGAAGACTGGCTACCTATGCCTGCAGATGCATTGATAACGAACTTCTGATGATGCTGCGCAGCCGCAAAAAACTTTCCAGGGAAGTCTCCCTGTATGAACCTATCGGACAGGATAAGGAAGGAAATGCCATCCATCTGTTGGACGTGATCGAAGAGAAGCAGAAGGACGTGGTGGAGGATCTGGAGCTTGACAGAAATATCAGGCGCCTGTTCCTGGCTCTGGACCACTGTCTTACGGAGCGGGAGTATCGGATTCTGGTGATGCGCTATGGGATCCTGGGCTGTAAAGAACACACACAGCAGGAGGTGGGAGATGTTCTCGGAATTTCCAGAAGCTATGTCTCACGCATGGAAAAAAGAGCATTGCATAAGCTGGCGGAGGCTCTGCGTGAGGACTAAACATCACCTTGTCAATTAAGGAACACTGTGATATATTTATTTCTATAAGTGACTAAAGATAAGGGGGGGACAGGGATGCATTTTGTAAGAACGGAAGACTTGAAGACGGGAATGCGTCTGGCAAGACCTGTTTATAATAAGAAGAGTATTCTTTTGTTTGACAGAAATTCCCTTTTGTCATTACAGGCAATAGAAAGTATTCGTAATTTCGGATTGATCGGTGTCTATGTACTGGAACCGGCAGAACCGCTTCCACCCCTGACTCAGGAGGACCTGGAGTTCGAACGGTTTCAGATTCAGGCGGTCAGTGCCATCGAAGAGGAACAGGATCGTATCCTGAAGACCAGAAAGCAGAATCGTACCCAGTCCATCGCAGATATGGTCATCCGCAATTACGGACACTTGGATGAGAAAATCAATTTCTACCAGAATCTGAGAAGCCGGGAGGATTATTTCTCCAGACATTCCCTGAACGTGGCAATACTCTGTGCCATGATTACCCATGTGATGAATATCAGACGGGAAGAACAGTATCATACCGTATGTGCTGCCATCCTTCACGATATGGGAAAAGTGAAAAAACATGATGACGTGTATTACGGGGCACCTTATACCAGAGAGGATATGCTGCGGAACTGCGAGACACAGGAAGAGGCCTACGGTATCATCGAGGAGGCTTTTGCCACCGACGGATCCGGCATCCGCAGGATCTGCCAGCAGGCAGCCAGAAAACAGCTGGACCTGTTCCCGGAAGACGGAGAGAAGAACAGGTATAAAATGCTGGCCGGAGCCAATGTATTGCTGGTGGCGAACCGTTATGATGAGATCACGGCCATGACATTACAGGGAACGGCACAGTCTGAGGTGAAGGCTCTTCAGGAACTTCTGGAGCACCCGGAGGTATATGATCCGGAGACGGTACGGGCATTGATCCGTTCCATCAATATCCTTCCGCCCGGTGCCAGCGTGGAACTCAGTACGGGAGAGAAAGCACTGGTATTGAATGAAAATGAAGAAAGTGTACTGCGGCCGACAGTGGTAAGCTTCCGGGATAACAGTATCCTGAATCTGTCCCTTCCCGGGAATGAGGACATCCAGATCGTGGATGTCATGAAGACCATGGACAACCGGTACATATTCAATAAATAGTGAGGAGCAATTATGCCAACAATCGAAGAAATACTCAGAGCCGCCAAGGAAGCGGGAGCAAGTGATGTACATCTGACGGTAGGTATCCCACCCAAAATGCGTGTAAACGGCAATCTGATCACCATGGATTATCCCAGGATGCTTCCGGCAGACACGCTGGAAGTACTAGTCAATATCATGACGGAAGTGCAGAGAGAACGTTTTGAGGAACGGGGAGAATACGATATGTCTTTCTCTATTCCCAACTGCGGACGTTACCGTGTCAATGCCTACAAGCAGAGAGGTTCCGTGGCTCTGGCGTTCCGACTGGTAGGAACCGTGGTGCCTTCTCCGGAAGAGCTGGGTGTACCGGAATCCGTGGTGGAACTATATCAGCGCAAACGTGGTCTGGTACTGGTCACCGGACCTACCGGAAGCGGTAAATCCACGACGCTTGCCGCCATCATCGACAAGATCAACAACAACAGAGATGCCCATGTCATCACTCTGGAGGACCCTATCGAGTATCTGCATCAGCATAAGATGTCCATGGTCAACCAGCGTGAGATCGGCATAGATTCCAATAATTATGCCAATGCTTTAAGAGCGGCACTCCGTGAAGATCCCGATGTCATTCTGGTCGGAGAGATGCGTGACTTCGAGACCATCAGTGTAGCTATTACGGCAGCGGAGACCGGACATCTGGTATTGTCCACCCTGCATACGATCGGTGCAGCCAGCACCGTAGACCGTGTGATCGATGTCTTCCCACCACATCAGCAGCAACAGATCCGTGTCCAGCTGTCCAACACACTGGAAGCAGTCATATCCCAGCAGCTGATCCCGACAGCGGACGGCAAGCACCGTGTGGCAGCTTTTGAGGTCATGCATGCCAATCATGCGGTCCGCAACCTGATCCGTGAGGGCAAATCCCACCAGCTGGCCAGCGTCATGCAGACCAACCGGAAACTGGGTATGATCACCATGGATGAGGCTATTGTTCAGTTGTATTTTGAAGGCAAGATCGACAGGGAACATGCGATCCAGTTCGCTCAGGATCCCGACAGCATGGAAAATAAAATTTAAAGGAATGATCCGGAACCGGCTATATAGGAGCAGACCAGACGACGCAGCGGAAAGCGTACGGTTTTGTGAATCTGTAGTGAGGTTCCGGAGGATTTTTCACCAAAAGACGTTTTCATTTAAAATTTCTGATATTAATTCTAAGAAGATTCCGGTAGTTTCACTGCCCTTTTGCGGGCTCTTATGATTACCCATTGTATGAATTGTTTTGTTAAGTCTGATTATTTTTGTCAGATTCATTCGTTTTATCTGTTTCTGTTTTGTTTCACTGTTATTTCCATAATAAATAAAACATTTTAAAGGAGGTATTTTATGTTTACTACAGTTTTTTCGGCTGCAGTCTATGGTCTGCAGGCATATCTGGTCCGCGTGGAAGTGGATCTGGCAGGGGGACTACCATCGTTTCAGCTGGTGGGGTCGCTGGGGAGTGAGGTGAAGGAATCCCGGGAGAGGGTGAGTGTGGCCATGAAAAATTCCGGTTTCCAGATCCCACCGGCACATATCACAGTAAATCTGGCTCCGGCAGGTCGACGTAAAGATGGTACCGCCTTTGATCTGCCTGTAGCTGTGGGACTTTTGCGGGATATGGAACTGGTACCGGAGGAAGCGCTGCAGGATACATTGTTTTTGGGAGAACTGGGCCTGAATGGGGAGATCAAGAAGGTGAAGGGTGTACTTCCCATTGTTCAGGAGGCGGCAAAAAGCGGTATCCGAAGGGTGGTGGTGCCCGGAGAAAATGCCATGGAGGCTGCGGTGATACCGGGGATCACGGTCTGGGGTGTGAACTGTCTGAACGATCTGCTGGCGGCACTGAACCATCCGGAGCTGGAAACTGAAAAAGTGTATCAGCCGAGGATCCGGGCGGAGGACTTGCTAAGGGAAGGAACTGGACAGGATACGGGAGATTTCCGGGAAGTGGCGGGGCAGGAGAATGCTAAACGGGGTGCCGAGATCGCTGCGGCGGGATTCCACAATCTGTTGATGATAGGGCCGCCCGGGGTGGGAAAATCCATGGTCGCCGGGCGAATCCCCGGAATCCTGCCGCCTCTGACACTGAAAGAAAGTCTGGAGGTGACAGGAATCTTCAGTGTGGCGGGACTTCTGCCGCCGGGACAGGCACTGATCACAAGGAGGCCTTTTTATGCACCACACCATACTGTGACACAGGCAGCACTGATCGGCGGGGGAAGCGGCATCCCAAGACCTGGTATGGTATCGCTGGCCCATCGGGGTGTACTGTTTCTGGACGAGCTTCCGGAATTCCGGAAAAACGTGCTGGATGGCATGCGACAGCCTATGGAGGAGCGTAAAGTGCAGATCGCCAGAAGTGCCGGGATGGTCACTTATCCGTCGGACTTTATTCTGGTGGCGGCTATGAATCCCTGTCCATGCGGGTATTATCCGGACCGGAATAAATGCCGCTGTACCCAGCCCCAGATCGAGAAATATCTGGGAAAGATATCGGGACCGATTTTAGACCGGATTGATCTGTGTGTGGAACTGCATCCCGTGGATATTCTACATCTGCAGAAAACGAAAACGGAAAAAAGCAGTGAAGATATGAAGCGGCAGATCCGGCATGCAAGAGAACGGCAGGCGGAGCGTTTTGCAGGAACGGATTGCCGTTTCAATGGGGACATCCGGTCTGCACAGGTGGAAGAATATTGCCCGTTGGGAGAGGAGGGTCAGAAAGTCATGGAACAGCTGTATCGTACGCTGCAGCTCAGTGCCAGAGTTTATCACCGGATTCTCAAAACTGCCCGAACCATAGCTGATTTGGAGGACCGGGAAGAGATCACGGGGGAACATTTGCTGGAGGCGGCATGTTATCGACCTTCGGAGACGTATTGGAATTAATTGTGTGCCGGAACCGGGTACATTAAGTGTCCGGCAAGAAAAAGGGGCCGGTACGAAAATCACGGAAAACGTGCGGGCTGTGTGAAAACAGGGAAAGGGACAGGTATGTTTATGGCGGAGGAAGAGAGAAAATATGCATATTTTGTGCAGCACCTATACAATCGGGGGCGTGCGGGCAGAACGGCTGCTTGCACGCTTCGGGTCACCCCGGGCGGTATATGAGGCGGAGGCAGAGGAATGGAGGGAGTGCGTGGGCAATTCTGCGGCGGAAGCCTTGGAACGGCAGAAGAAAAGCGGAGAGTGGGAACAGGAATATGGACAGCTTTCGGAACAACAGATCCACTTTCTTTTGCGGGAGGAGAAAGGATTTCCCGGGAAACTGGCAGAAATTCCGGATCCGCCTTACGGCATTTTTTACCGGGGAAAACTGCCGGATGAGAACGAACCGGCGGTGGCGGTCATCGGTGCCAGAGAGTGTTCGGAATACGGCAGATATGTGGCCGAGGAACTGGGACAGTATCTGGGAAGAGCGGGAATACAGGTCATCAGCGGAATGGCCCGGGGGATTGACGGGATCAGCCAGCAGGCAGCGTTATCTGCGGGAGGAACTTCCTATGGTGTCTGGGATGCGGAGTGGATATCTGTTATCCCGCACAGAATCGAAGATTGTATGAAGAACTGTTGGAAAAAGGGGGATTGCTCTCCACCTATGCGCCGGGAACAAAGCCGCTGCCCCAGTATTTTCCACCAAGAAACCGTATTGTCAGCGGACTGTCGGATGCTCTGATCGTCATTGAGGCCAGACAGAAGAGCGGGACGTTGATCACGGTGGATATGGCACTGGAACAGGGCAGGGACGTCTATGTGGTGCCGGGCAGGCTTACGGACAGGCTCAGCGACGGCTGCAATCATCTGCTGACGCAGGGAGCGGGAGTGTTTTTATCTCCGGAGAGTTTTGCAGAGGATTTTTTGCGGAGCTGGGAGGAAAAACAGGGACTTTCCGCAGATGGCTCCGGAGGAAAGAACAGGCGGAAAAATAATAGGGAAACCGGCAGAAATACGGCAAAAGTAAAATTGCCCAAAGAATCCCTGCAAAAGATCTTGGAATGTCTGGAACCTGTGCCAAAGACATCGGAGACGCTGTTGCAGGAACTTTGGGAGAAGGGAGAATATACGGACATTTCCGCACTGAACCGGGCACTGATGGAACTGGAACTTTTGGGATATGCCAGACAGAACAGTCCGGGACATTTCAGCACTTCTGCGAATTGACAAGGCTTTCGGAAAAGGGGTATAGTAATAGACATATGAGAATGACGAGAAAGGTCAGGTGCCCTTATGAACGATAAAGATACTTACAGAATGCATACCAAAGTAATACAGATCGGAGACCGGAAGATCGGCGGCGGCAATCCTATCGCCATCCAGTCCATGACCAATACGAAGACCGAGGATGTGAAGGCAACCGTAGAGCAGATCCTGCGTCTGGAGAGGGCAGGCTGTGAGATCATCCGCTGCACAGTACCGACGCTGGAGGCGGCAGCAGCTATCCGGGAGATCAAGAAGCAGATCCACATTCCTTTAGTGGCGGATATCCATTTTGACTACCGTATGGCACTGGCAGCCATTGAGAACGGTGCCGACAAGATCCGCATCAATCCTGGGAATATCGGAAATCTGGAGCGGGTAAAGGCTGTGGTAGATGCAGCAAAAGAGAGGAATATCCCGATCCGTGTGGGAGTGAACAGCGGTTCCCTGGAGAAGCCGTTGGTGGAAAAATACGGTGGAGTGACTGCGGAAGGTATTGTGGAGAGCGCACTGGACAAGGTACACATGATCGAAGATCTGGGATATGACAATCTGGTCATCAGTATCAAATCTTCGGATGTGCTGATGTGCGTGAAAGCCCATGAACTGCTGGCAGGCCGTACGGTGTACCCTCTGCATGTGGGCATTACCGAATCCGGTACTGTGAACAGCGGTAATATCAAGTCAGCCATCGGTCTGTCCCTGATCTTAAGCCAGGGCATCGGTGACACCATCCGGGTATCCCTGACAGGAGATCCCGTAGAGGAGATCAAATCCGCAAAGCTGATCCTGCGTACATTAGGATTGCGCAAGGGCGGCATTGAGGTCGTATCCTGTCCCACCTGTGGAAGAACCCAGATCAATCTGATCGATCTGGCCACTAAAGTGGAGAAAATGGTAGAGGATTACCCGCTGGATATCAAAGTGGCTGTCATGGGCTGCGTGGTAAACGGCCCCGGAGAAGCAAAAGAAGCGGATCTGGGAGTTGCGGGCGGTATCGGAGAAGGTCTGCTGATCAAGCATGGCGAGATCGTAAAAAAGCTTCCGGAGGATCAGCTGCTCCCCGCCTTGAAAGAGGAATTGGATCATTGGAGTTAAAATAAATGAGTAAACCGTTTTTTGAGGTATTTCCTTCGTTACAGTTGAATACGGACATTCGTGACCTGATGGGGCAGACAGAAGTGGAGAGAGTCTCGGCGACAAAACGCAGAGACTTTCTTCGGGTGTACTTAAAAAGTACCCGCCTGATCCAGAAAGCGGACATCTGGACCACGGAACAGGAGATCAAGAAGCAGCTGTTCCCTCAGGCCAACCTGACAGTGAAAATATACGAAAAGTTCGAATTGTCTTCCCAGTACAATCCGGAAAAGCTGATGGATATTTATAAGGAAAGTATTCTGGAGGAATTCCGGGAGTACAGCCATATCCAGTATAATGCCCTGAAGACGGCGAAAATCGAGTATCCTTCGGAAAATGAAATGCTTTTAACGCTGGAAGATACGGTATTAAATCACAGTATGGAAGGGGAGATCCTGCAGATTCTGGAGAAGATCCTGGTGGAACGTTGTGGATTCTCCGTGAAGATCCATACGGCTTATGTGGAAAAAGAGACCGGGCGTTTCCAGGAGGAAGAGGAAGCAAAGATCCGTCTGAAGGTGGATGCCATTTACAGTCGTACGAAAGGCAGAAGAGAAGAAGGAGAGCAGACTGCATCGGCGGAAGGAAGCGGGCAAAGTACAGCACAGGATCCGGAAACCGGCAAGGCTGCAGAGACCGCACAAAAGCCGAAGACCGAGAATGCCGGTGGCGTGACCAAGAGCTTTCAGGGTGGCAGCCGCGGTGAATTCAAGCGTGGAGAATTCAAAAAGGGCGAGTTTCGTAAGGGTGGTAACTTTGAAAAAGGTGCGTTGAAGAGATCAGACAATCCGGATGTCATCTACGGGCGTGATTTCGAAGAAGAGGCCATGAAGATTGAGGAACTCATCGGAGAGATGGGTGAGGTGGTCATCCGCGGTAAGGTACTGTCCGTGGATACCCGTGACATCAAGAACGAGAAGACGATTATTATTTTCAATATCTCTGATTTTACCGATACTATGACCATCAAGATGTTCGTGCGTACCGAGCAGGTGAAGGAAGTGACCGGGGACATCAAGCCGGGAGCTTTCTTAAAGGTCAAGGGAATCTGTATGATGGATAAGTTCGATCACGAGCTGGCCATCGGTTCCATTGCGGGAATCAAGAAGATCCCTGATTTTACCAATACGAGAATGGATACCTCCGCCAGAAAGCGTGTGGAGCTGCACTGTCATACAAAGATGAGTGATATGGACGGTGTCTCCGAGGCCAAGGACATTGTAAAGCGCGCCTACAAATGGGGACATCGGGCCATTGCCATCACGGATCACGGCGTGGTACAGAGTTTTACCGATGCAAACCATGTCTGGGATGACCTGTGGAAAGCGGAAAAAGGCAAGCGGAAAGAAGCCGGAGACGAGAATCCGGACAAGCAGGATTTCTTCAAGATCATTTACGGTGTGGAAGCCTATCTGGTGGATGATCTGAAAGAGATAGTGACGAATGATAAGGGACAGAGTCTGCATGAGGATTATGTGGTATTCGATATCGAGACCACGGGATTTTCCCCGGTCAACAACCGCATTATCGAGATCGGTGCGGTAAAGGTATCCGGTGGAGAGATCGTGGATCGTTTTTCCACCTTTGTCAACCCGGATGTGCCGATTCCCTTCGAAATCGAGAAGCTGACCAGCATCCGGGACGAGGATGTTATGGATTCCCCCCCAGATCGACGTGATCCTGCCGCAGTTTCTGCAGTTCTGTGAAGGCTGTATCATGGTGGCTCACAATGCCAGCTTTGATATGAGTTTCATTATGGAGAATTGCAGAAGACTGGGCTATCCGCAGGAGTTTACCTATGTGGATACCGTGGGCATTTCCAGAGTACTTTTGAAGAACCAGTCGAAGCATACGCTGGATGCGGTGGCCAAGACCCTGGGGATTTCCCTGGAGAATCATCACAGAGCCGTGGATGATGCGGAGTGCACGGCCCATATTTTCGTGAAATTTATTAAAATGCTGGAAGAGCAGGACATTCATAATCTGACGGAAGTCAATGCACTGGGAGCTTCCAGTGTGGATGCCGTGAAGAAGATGCCCTCTTACCATGCCATTATTCTGGCGAAAAATGATCTGGGGCGTATCAACCTGTATCGTCTGGTGTCCCAGTCGCATCTGACCTATTTTAGCAAACATCCCCGGATTCCCAAGAGTCTGGTGATGAAGTACAGAGAAGGACTGATACTGGGAAGTGCCTGCGAGGCGGGAGAACTGTACCGGGCACTGTTGGACGGACAGTCGGATGCCCAGATTGCCAGACTGGTGAAATTCTATGACTATCTGGAGATCCAGCCCTGCGGCAACAACAAATTCATGATCGCTTCGGAACGTGTGAGGAATGTAAATTCCATTGAGGATATTCAGAATATCAACCGGAAGATCGTGTCCCTGGGAGAACAGTTCCACAAGCCGGTAGTGGCTACCTGTGATGTGCATTTCCTGGATCCAGAGGATGAGGTCTACCGCCGTATCATCATGGCGGGACGAGGATTCGATGATGCGGATGATCAGGCACCATTGTATTTACATACCACGGAAGAGATGCTGGAAGAATTCTCTTATCTGGGAAGTGATAAGGCCGAAGAAATCGTTATTACCAATACCAATATGATTGCAGACATGATCGAGACTATTGCACCGGTGCGCCCGGACAAATGTCCTCCGGTCATTCCCGACAGTGATAAGACACTGACGGAGATCTGTTATAACAGAGCCCATGAAATTTACGGACCAGATCTGCCTCAGATCGTAGAAGCAAGACTGGAGAAGGAATTGAACTCCATTATCAAGAACGGATTTGCCGTAATGTACATCATTGCGCAGAAGCTGGTATGGAAGTCGGTGGAGGATGGATACCTGGTAGGCTCCCGTGGATCCGTAGGAAGCTCCTTTGTGGCGACTATGGCGGGAATCACGGAGGTTAACCCCTTGAGCCCCCATTATTATTGCAGCAAATGCCATTATGTGGACTTTGACAGTGATGAGGTTAAGGCCTATGCCGGTAAGGCGGGAATCGATATGCCGGACAAGGTATGTCCGGTGTGCGGAGAAAAGCTTCACAAGGACGGATTTGATATTCCTTTCGAGACGTTCCTGGGATTCAAGGGAGACAAGGAGCCGGATATCGACCTGAACTTTTCCGGTGAGTACCAGTCCAAGGCTCATAAATATACTGAGGTTATCTTCGGCGCGGGACAGACCTTCCGTGCCGGAACCATTGCAACCCTGGCAGATAAGACGGCCTTCGGTTACGTGAAGAATTATTTTGAAGAACGTGGCATTCACAAGCGGACCAGTGAGATTGACCGTATTGCTTCGGGATGTACCGGAGTACGACGCAGTACCGGTCAGCATCCCGGTGGTATCGTCGTACTGCCCTTAGGACAGGATATCAACTCCTTCACCCCGGTGCAGCATCCTGCCAACGATATGACCACGGATACCATAACCACACACTTTGATTATCATTCCATCGACCACAACCTGTTGAAACTGGATATTCTGGGACACGATGATCCTACCATGATCCGTATGCTTCAGGACCTGACAGGGAGAGATCCTCTGACGATTCCCTTAGACGGACAGGATGTCATGAGTCTGTTCCAGAATACGGATGCGCTGGGCATTACTCCGGAGCAGATCGGCGGAACAAAGCTGGGGGCATTGGGTATCCCGGAGTTTGGTACCGATTTCGCCATGCAGATGGTTATCGATGCCAAGCCCAAGGCATTTTCCGATCTGGTGCGTATTTCCGGCCTGTCCCACGGTACCAACGTATGGCTGGGAAATGCACAGGATCTGATCATGAGCGGCGTGGCAACGATTTCCACCGCCATCTGTACCCGTGACGATATCATGCTGTATCTGATCCAGATGGGTGTGGAATCGGAGAAGTCCTTCAAGATCATGGAGGCCGTGCGTAAAGGCATGGTGGCGAAGGGTAGATGCGCCATGTGGGAAGAGTGGAAAGAAGACATGCTGGCCACAATGTACCCCAGTGGTATATTGAATCCTGTCAGAAGATCGAGTACATGTTCCCGAAGGCCCATGCGGCGGCATACGTTATGATGGCATGGCGTATTGCATATTGTAAGATCCATTATCCGTTAGCCTATTACGGAGCGTTTTTCAGTATTCGTGCCAAGGCATTTTCTTATGAAATTATGTGTCAGGGACAGAAGCACTTGGAGAGCGTTATGGTGGATTACAAAAAGCGACAGGATACGCTTTCCAATAAGGAGAAGGATGCCATGGGTGATATGCGTATCGTGCAGGAAATGTATGCACGAGGCTTTGAATTCGAACCAATTGATATCTTTAGAGCCCAGTCCAGATCCTTCCAGATCGTGGATGGCAAATTAATGCCTTCCTTAAACAGTATCGACGGACTGGGAGAGAAGGCGGCGGATGCCATCGTGGAAGCGGCAAAAGACGGCCCCTTCCTGTCTAAAGATGATTTCCGCCAGAGAACCAAAGTCTCCAAGACCATCATCGACCTGATGGATTCCCTGGGATTATTGGGAGACCTCCCGGAGTCCAATCAGATCAGTATATTTGACCTGGTGTAACAGCTCAGCCATGGGACAGCCGAAACGGGGGCGTGGGTGCTTGCACACAAAGCACCGTTTTGGCTAGCCCATGAGCGGAGCGCCCAATCCATGAAGCAAAAGATGAGCCGCGCAAGCGGCGTCGACTGCGCAGCAGCCGCTTTTGCGAATGGCCGTGGGCTGAGCTGTAGTCCGGCCAGCCGCTTTTATGAATTGACCGTGGGCTGAGCTGTAGTCCGGCCAGCCGCTTTTGCGAATGGCCGTGGGCTGAGCTGGTCTAAAAATTTTTTAAAAAAAGTGCTTGCATTTTTTCGACAACTCGATTATACTATGCAAGTACTGTTTTTGTGGCTGATTGGTCAAGCGGTTAAGACGTCGCCCTCTCACGGCGAAAACAGGGGTTCGATTCCCCTATCAGCTGCTTATTGAAAATTGTAGAAATTTTTCAAAAAATACTTGCAATTTTCAAAAGAATGTATTATACTGAACAAGGTTCGTAAGTAACCTATGGCTGATTGGTCAAGCGGTTAAGACGTCGCCCTCTCACGGCGAAAACAGGGGTTCGATTCCCCTATCAGCTGCTTATTCTTTAATAGAATAGCCCAACCCTGAAAAGTGTCGGAAAGCATAGAAAATTGCTTTTTGGCTCTTTTTTTATACTGTCTGGGGCTGGGCAAATGAAAAATCTTCTTGCCATTCCCATTTTTTTGTTGTATAGTGGTTCACGATTACTCAAAGCAGGGGAAAATACGGCAAAGAGGCGGGAACCGGATGCCGTAGGTCCGTAGACAGACGGATAGATGGGAGTGCATATGGCAAAATATTTAGTAATTGTAGAGTCACCGGCCAAGGTGAAGACAATCAAAAAGTTTTTGGGAGCAAATTATGAAGTTATGGCCAGCCAGGGGCATGTGAGGGACCTGCCCAAGAGTCAGCTGGGATTTGATCCGGAACATGATTATGAACCGAAATATATTACCATCCGCGGAAAGGGAGACCTTCTTGCTTCTTTGCGCAAAGAAGTAAAAAAGGCAGATAAGATTTATCTCGCAACCGACCCGGACCGTGAAGGAGAAGCTATTTCCTGGCATCTGTATTATGCCTTGAAACTGGAAAGCAAAAAAGTATATCGTATTACCTTCAATGAGATCACCAAGAATGCGGTAAAGGAATCTCTGAAAAACGCCAGAGAGATCGATATGAATCTGGTGGATGCCCAGCAGGCAAGACGTATGCTGGACCGTATGGTGGGCTATCGGATCTCCCCACTTCTGTGGGCAAAGATCAAGAGAGGCTTAAGTGCCGGCCGTGTACAGTCTGTGGCACTCCGTATCATCTGTGACAGAGAGGACGAGATCAACGCATTTATTCCGGAAGAGTATTGGTCTCTGGATGTGAATCTGAAAGTAAAAGGCGAGAAGAAGCCTATTTGTGCAAAAATATTACGGTACCACCGAAAAAAAACAGGGAATTACCAGCAAGGAACAGGCAGACAGCATTATGGATTCCCTGAATGGCGCAAAATTCGAAGTAAAAGAAGTGCGTCACGGCGAACGTGTGAAAAAAGCGCCGCTTCCCTTTACGACTTCCACATTGCAGCAGGAAGCCAGCAAGGTATTAAATTTCTCTACCCAGAAGACTATGCGTCTGGCACAGCAGTTATATGAAGGTGTGGATATCAAGGGAGAGGGCACTGTTGGTCTGATCACCTACCTGCGTACCGATTCTACCCGTGTATCCGAAGAGGCGGAGACACAGGCAGCGGAATTTATTGATGTTCATTACGGTGAAAAATACAAGACCGCTGCAGCAACGGAGAAGAAGAACAGCCAGAAGATTCAGGATGCCCACGAAGCTATCCGTCCCACGGATCTGAACCGGATGCCTATTGCTATCAAGGAGCAGCTTCCCAGAGATCTGTTCCGTCTGTATCAGCTGATTTGGAAACGATTTGTGGCAAGCCGCATGAGTGCTGCACAGTATGATACCACTTCTGTGAAGATTCAGGCAAAGGACCAGATTTTTGCTCTGGCAGCTTCCAGAATGCGTTTCGATGGATTCATGAGTGTCTACACCCAGGAAGATGATAAGGAAGAAGAAAATGTGCTCGGCGGTAATCTGGACGAGAACAGCGTGCTGGAATTCCAGAGCTTTGATCCGAAACAGCATTTTACCCAGCCCCCTGCACATTACACCGAAGCCAGTCTGGTGCGTGCCATGGAAGAACTGGGCATCGGACGTCCCAGTACCTATGCGCCTACCATTACCACCATCCTTGCCAGGAGATATATTGCCAAGGAGAACCGCAATCTCTACGTTACGGAACTGGGGGAAGTGGTCAACAATATGATGAAGGAAGCATTCCCCTCCATCGTGGATGTGAATTTCACGGCCAACATGGAAGCTCTGCTGGATGGTGTGGAAGAAGGCACGGTAAAATGGAAGACCATCGTGTCCAATTTCTATCCTGATCTGGATGAAGCAGTAAAAAAAGCGGAGAAGGACCTGGCAGAGGTGACCATTGCGGACGAGGAATCCGATGAGGTCTGTGAACTGTGCGGCAGACGAATGGTGATCAAATACGGACCCCACGGCAGATTCCTGGCATGTCCTGGATTCCCGGAATGCCGTAATACCAAGCCTTATTTTGAAAAGATCGGTGTAGCCTGCCCCAAGTGTGGCAAGGATATTGTCATGAAAAAGACCAAAAAAGGCAGAAAATATTATGGCTGTATCGATAATCCGGAGTGTGATTTCATGGTATGGCAGAAGCCTTCGGGAGAGAAGTGTCCCCGCTGTGGCAAGCTGCTGCTGGAAAAAGGCAACAAACTGGTCTGCATGGACGAACAGTGCGGCTATGTGAAAAATAAACCGACGGAAGAGAAGTAGTTTTATATACTGTCAGAATTTTCTCATAAATTAACGCTATTTTCATTGTAATCTGAAATTACATGTGCTACAATGTGCATAACATCTGGTAGTTTCTTAGTATGTGTAGACGGAGGGAAATAGATGAGTAGCGTACAACTGTTGGACAAAACACGTAAAATCGGGAAATTATTACACAACAATAACTCCAAAGCAAAGTGGTATTCAGCGACATCTGTAAGGTGATGCGGGAAATTCTGAATTCCAATGTACTGGTGATCAGCCGGAAAGGAAAGGTCCTCGGCGTAGGAAAATCCGACGGAATTGAGCCGATCACAGAACTGCTGGATGACAATATCGGTGGATTTATTGATCCGATGTTAAACGAGAGACTGCTGGGCGTATTATCCACGAAAGAGAACGTCAACCTGGAGACTCTTGGCTTTGAAAATACCGATACGAGAAAATTTCAGGCGATCATCACTCCGATCGAGATTGCCGGAGAGCGTTTGGGAACCCTCTTCATTTACAAATGCAATGAACAGTATGATATTGATGATATTATCCTTTGCGAATATGGTACCACAGTGGTGGGACTGGAAATGTTGCGGGCTGTGAATGAAGAGAGTGCGGAGGAGAGCCGTAAGGTGGCTGTCGTAAAATCTGCAGTCAGCACTCTTTCTTTCTCAGAGATGGAAGCCATCACCCATATTTTCGACGAACTGAACGGCATGGAGGGAATCCTGGTTGCCAGCAAGATCGCTGACAGAGTCGGTATCACCAGATCTGTGATCGTCAATGCCCTGCGGAAGTTCGAAAGTGCCGGTGTGATTGAATCCCGTTCCTCCGGTATGAAAGGAACCTATATTAAAGTTTTGAATGATGCCGTATTCGATGAGATCGAGGAACTGAAGCGTCAGAACGGCAGAAATTAAATGAAAAATGTAAGAATTTGCAAGAATAAGAAAAATTTAGGAAGAAGAGACTATTGCGAAAAATAGTCTTTTTTCTTTATATTTATTCTGTGTGAGTTTATTTTACTATTGTGTTTTTGTCGAAATACTTTATAATAAAATAAAATGGGTATATGGTAGAAAGCGGTTTTTGGGTGCTCTTGTCAGAAGACCGCGGAATGTGAGGTAATATGATACAGACAAACGCATTTGATTATATCAATGTTCTGGACCGGGCAGCGGACGCAGCCTGGCAGCGGAACGAAGCCATTTCCAATAATATCGCCAATGTGGATACTCCGGGCTACAAGAGGCAGGATGTGGCTTTCGAATCGGTATTGCAGCAGGCTCTTGGCAATAACAGATATGAGTCCATGGATGATAAGGTGGCCAATGTGGATCTGAGCCGACTGCGGGGCAGGGCTTACTTGGACTATGCCAATTATTCCTATCGCCTGGATGGCAATAACGTGGATATTGAAAATGAAAATGTAATGCTGGCGGAGAACCAGCTGAAATACCAGGGACTGATCAGCAGCATTAATCAGGAATTTACTAATTTAAAGACAGTGATGAAGTGAGGAATTAGCGTATGAGTATGTTTTCAGCATTTGATGTTACGGCATCGGGACTTACTGCCCAGAGACTTCGTATGGACGTGATCTCCGAAAACGTTGCCAATGCCAATACTACAAGAACCGAGGATGGCACCCCCTATCGCCGCAAGATCGTTACTTTCCAGCAGAAGGGGCAGCAGCAGACTTTCAGTCAGGTGCTGCACAATGTGAGTAGCAGTTATACCGGCAGCGGCGTGAAGGTAAGCCAGATCTTTGAAGATACTACTACGGAGATGAATATGGTATACGATCCTTCCCATCCCGATGCGGATGAGAACGGCTATGTGACATATCCGAATGTAAATATTGTTCAGGAAATGACGGATCTGATCGATGCCAGCAGATCCTATGAAGCCAATTCCACGGCATTTGGCGCCAGCAAGTCCATGGCATTAAAAGGACTGGAGATCGGTCAGTAAGCTGACGGGTCTTTATTACCGGGCTCCGGATAGCGGCGCCGGAATATATGTGAGGAAGGACATGGTTTATTAAAATGGATATTTCAGCAATTACAGCTTTGAACAGTGTAAACGGTACTGCCACAGTATCTCCCACTTCTCTGACCGGAATGCTGGCGGAGAAGGAGAAAAAGGCAGAAGGCACTATGTTCGAAACTTTTCTGAATACAGCAATCGACAATGTGAAGATCACCAACAGTTATCTCTCGGATGCCGAGAATGAGAAGATACGATTTGCATTGGGTGAGACCGACAACACCCACGACCTTACTATTGCTATGGATAAGGCTTCGACTGCATTGCAGTATACCGTAGCCATCCGCGATAAGGTGATGGAAGCATACAAGGAACTGATGCAGATCCAGATCTAAAGAAGTATTTTTATTCTTGACGTAAGAGGAGAGAGCTGCAATGGCAGACAAATTAAAAGAAATACCTGCAAAAATACTGGAATGGTGGAACAAATTCACCACCAGGCAGAAGAGCATCATCGTTGGAGCGGCGGCGGTTGTGATATTTGCATTTGCAATCATCATGTACGTTATGAGTAAGCCCCAGTATGTACGGCTGATCACCTGTGAGACAACATCACAGGCTTCGGAGATCATAGATACTCTGGACAGTGCGGGAATTGCACATAAAGAATCCAATGACGGACTGAAGATCGATGTAGAGAGCAGCCAACAGAGTGCGGCAAACTTGGCACTGGGTTCCGCAGGATATGTACCGGATGCGTTAGATTTGAATGATTATCTGGGCGGTAGTATGTCTACGACCGCCACTGACAAAGAGAGACTTTACAATTCCTATCTGGAAAAATACATAACACAGACGATAGAAGCACAGAGCGCAGTAAAATCCGCCAAGGTACATCTGAGTTTCCCGAAAGATAACGGAACTCTGGCAGCACAGAAGGAAGAGGCGTCTGCCTTCATCCAACTGGAACTGGACGGCACCTTTACCTCCGCCAATGCTGCGGCACTGGCAAAATGTGTGGCTACCTGGCTGCGCAACGATACTACGGCGAATATCACTATTATGGATACAGATTCCAACCTGCTGTTTGCAGGTGGAGATGATTATTCTACCGCAGGAATCGCTAATTCTATGCAGGAGCTGCAGAATCAGGCGGAATCCATGATCGCCAATCAGGTCAAGAAGGTACTGCTGGGAACAAAACAGTATAATGATGCGGCCGTTACCAGCCACCTGAGCATGGATTTCTCTGATTATAAGGAGACCGTAAAAGAGTATTATGCAAACTCCGGCAGAGATGAAGGTATGCTTTCCCATGAGGAGACTTATGAGAGCGAGAATACCAATGACGGCGGCGGTGTACCGGGGACAACTTCCAACGGGGAGAGCGGAAATACTACCTATGTATCTCCGGACAGCAGCAACAGTTCTTCCTCTACTTCCGAAACCAGCCGGGATTATCTGCCGAATGAGTCTATTAAGGATACTGTGACACCGGCAGGAGGAATCAACTACACTAATTCCTCCATATCTATTGCAGCAATTACTTATAAAGAAATTCATTATGAGGATGTAAAACGACAGGGGCTTCTGGATGGCACTACCTGGGATGAATACAAATCCCAGAACAGCGCAGATACCAAGATGACAGTTGATCAGGATATGTACAGCCTGGTAGCCAATGCCACCGGTATCAATGAGAGTAATATTACGATTATTGCTTACGAAAGTCCTATTTTTTACGATAAGGAAAGCAGCCCGGTTACGGCACAGAATGTGTTGAGCGTGCTTATGCTGCTGTTGATCCTGGGACTGTTGGCATTTGTGATATTGCACAGCATGCGTACCAGACAGGCGGTACAGCAGGAGGAAGAGGTATCTGTGGAGAATATGCTGCAGTCTACCCCTGAAGCAGAGCTGGAAGATATTGATGTGGAATCTAAGTCTGAGACACGTAAGATGATTGAAAAATTCGTAGATGAGAATCCGGAATCCGCAGCGGCATTGTTGCGTAACTGGCTGAACGAGGACTGGAACTAAGAAACGGAGTAACTATGGCAAGGACAAAAGCAGAAGGTGGAATATCGGGACTGCAGAAAGCTGCAATCCTCCTGATCTCTCTGGGACCGGAGAGATCCGCCGGAATTTTTAAACACTTAAAAGAAGAAGAAATCGAAGAACTGACCCTGGAAATCGCCAATACCAGAAGTGTGACTCCTCAGGTCAAAGAAGAAGTGATCAACGAATTTTACGAAGTGTGTCTGGCACAGCAGTATATTGCCGAGGGTGGTATCAACTACGCAAAGGAACTGCTGGAAAAGGCACTGGGTTCCGACAAGGCTATGGATGTCATCGGCAAGCTGACTGCATCTTTACAGGTAAAGCCCTTCGAGTTTGTGCGTAAGACGGATGCCAGCCAGCTGATCAACTTCATTCAGGACGAGCATCCGCAGACCATTGCTCTGATTCTGTCTTATCTGTCACCCAGCCAGGCGGCGTTGATCATTTCCGCATTGCCACCCGACAGCCAGGCAGAGGTAGCCAGACGTATTGCAGTCATGGATCGTACCAGTCCGGATGTCATCAAGGAAGTGGAAAAAGTACTGGAGTCCAAGCTGGCAAGTCTGGTGAATCAGGACTACACCATTATCGGTGGTGTGGATGCAGTGGTGGATATCCTGAATACTGTAGACCGTGGTACCGAGAAACATATCATGGAGACTCTGGAGATCGAAGAGCCCGAACTGGCAGACGAGATCCGAAAAAAGATGTTCGTTTTCGAGGACATATTGCTCCTGGACGACAAGGCAATTCAGCGTGTGCTGCGTGACGTGGACAACAACGATCTGGCAGTGGCACTGAAGGGTGCCAACGAGCAGGTACAGAATGCTATCTTCAACAACCTGTCCAAACGTCTGGTTGTTATGATCAAGGAAGATATGGAATTCATGGGTCCTGTTCGTATGAAGGATGTAGAAGAAGCACAGCAGAAGATCGTCAATATTATCCGTAAGCTGGAGGATTCCGGAGAGATCATCATTTCCAGAGGTGGAGGTGACGAGATCGTTGTCTAGTAATCTTTTAAAACGGGGATTTACACAGCTTGTGGAAGAAGATGCCCGGGTGATCAATACCAACGATCTGGTAGCGAAAAGGATCCGGGAACTGGCTGCCAAAATGCAGCAGGACGAAGGAACCGGATTTATCTCCGGACTGGCGGCAGATAAAGTAGAGGCACTGGTGACGGACACCGGGGATGGCGAAGAAAATCCGCAGACTTCCGGCAATGTGATCAAGGCCGGAGAAGACCTGCAGAAATTAAAAGAGGAAGCCGAAGCAGAGGCTCAGAAGATCATAGAGGATGCCAAAGCAAAGGCTGAGAGCATTCTGGCGGATGCCAGAGCACAGGCAGAAGCACAGAAAGCAGACGCACTGGAGCAGGCCAGAAGGCAGGGACAGCAGGAAGCGAAAGCGGAGGCTGAACGCGCAGAGGCCCAGAGAGCAGCGGAATATCAGAAAAAAGCTGCCGGACTGGATGCGGAATATCAGAAGAGAATGGATGAACTGGAGCCCCAGTTCGTAGATACCATTACGGGTATTTACGAGCATATTTTTGATGTGGATCTGCATTCTTACAGAGAAGTGCTCTGCTATCTGATTTCTGCTACCATGAGAAAAACAGAGGACAACCGGAGCTTTCTCGTACATGTTTCCAAAGAAGATTATCCCTATGTCAGCATGCAGAAAAAGCAGATCATGGCAGGGGCAACTGCACCGAACAGTACGGTGGAGATCGTTGAGGACATGACCCTGGGCAAAGGTGAGTGCATGATCGAGACCGAAAGCGGCATTTTTGATTGTGGACTGGGGACTCAACTGTCGGAACTGCGTCAGAAACTAAAATTATTATCCTACGAAGGCTGATAAATGGTCATTAAGAACATTGATTTTGAAAAATATAATAAAATGGCAGAAAAGAGTTTTTACCGTAAGCTGGGGAAAGTGGTCAATGTGGTAGGTCTGACCATAGAGTCCGCCGGACCGGATTCCAAACTGGGGGATCTGTGCCGGATCCTTCCGGATGCGGAAGGGGCAAGGCCCATCATGGCAGAAGTGGTAGGCTTCCGTGACAAGAAGACACTGCTTATGCCCTATGATTCCGTAGATGGTATCGGATTGGGATGTGTGGTGGAAAATACCGGAGATCCCCTGAAGGTCACGGTAAACGACAAACTGCTGGGCAAGACGGTGAACGGACTGGGCGTGCCTATTGACGGCGAAATGATCAATGGAGCCGCCTATCCGGTAGAGGCAGCACCTCCCGATCCTATGTCCAGAACTATTATCGATCAGGTACTGCCGTTGGGAGTCAAGGCGGTAGACGGCATGATCACGGTAGGAAAAGGTCAGAGAATTGGTATCTTTGCCGGCTCTGGTGTGGGCAAATCCACCCTGATGGGTATGTTCGCCCGCAATACCAAAGCGGATATCAATGTCATAGCACTGATCGGCGAGCGAGGCAGAGAGGTACGGGAATTTATTGAGAGAGATCTGGGTGAAGAAGGTATGCGCAGATCTGTTGTGGTTGTGGCAACCTCCGACCGGCCGGCTCTGGAGCGTAACAAGGCGGCCAAGACAGCTACCGCTATCGCGGAATATTTCAGAGATCAGGGCAAGGATGTCCTGCTGATGATGGACTCCCTGACCCGTTTTTCCATGGCCCAGCGGGAGATTGGACTGGCCAGCGGAGAACCGCCGGTGACCAGAGGATATCCTCCCAGTGTGTACTCGGAGATGCCGAAGCTGTTAGAGAGAGCCGGAAGAGCCGCAGTAGGCTCTATTACCGGATTGTATACAGTTCTGGTAGACGGCGATGATTTTAACGAGCCCATTACAGATACCGCCCGAAGCATTCTGGACGGTCATATTATGTTGGACAGAAAGCTGGGACATAAGAACCATTACCCGGCTATCGATATTTTGCAGAGCATTTCCCGATGCATGAGCCAGATCGCCACCAGGGAACACAAACAGGCAGCCAACAAGCTGAAAAATGTACTGGCAACCTATAATGAGGCGGAGGATCTGATCAATATCGGTGCATACAAAAAGGGCAGCAACCCGAATATTGATTATGCAATCTCCAGAATCGATGCTGTGAACGGCTTCCTATGCCAGGGTACGGATGAAAAATTTACCTTTGAAGAGACCGTACAGATGCTGGAAGAGCTGTTCGCAGATCAGGGGTGAGATAAATGGCGAGATTCAGATATTCTCTGCAAAACATCCTGAATATCAAAGAAAAAATGGAAACACAGGCGAAACAGGAATTCGGAACGGCGCAGGCGGCTCTGAATGTGGAAACAGAACATCTGGAGCGCTTGAAAGAACGCAGAAGAGAGTATGAAGAGCAATCTGCGGGGCTGTTAAAAGGAAAGCTGGATCTGCGGGCCATTGAAGAGAACAAGGAAGCACTTTTGAAAATGGACAGCATTGTGGCAACGCAGGCAATCCGGGTGGAAAAAGCAAAGGAAAATGTGGAAGCTGCCAGAGAACGGATGGCAGAGGCCATGAAGGAAAGAAAGATGCATGAGACACTGCGGGAGAAGGCATTTGAGGCTTTTCTGCAGGAAGAAAACCATGCGGAAAGTAAAGCAATTGATGAACTGACCAGTTACACCTACGGACAGAAGAACCGCTAGAACGGGGATGCGGGGCGAAAAGCCGGCAGGTGATGGAAAGGCATGAGGTTTAGTATGGCAAGAGAAAAAACTCCGGAAGAAAACGCAGCGGATAACGAGAGAAAACAGCTGGTGGAAGAGAAAAAAAATTTAAAGAAAGAACAGCAGGCCCAGCGAAAAGAAGCAAAGCGCCGGGCAAGGGAAATTGCCAAACAGGAAGATGAACTGGAGGACGGGAATGAGGGGAACAGCCTTTTTGACCTTCAGGGGCCACGATCCTGATCGTGGCATTGTGGCTTGCTGTGATCTGTGTAATCATCAAGCTGGATATCGGCGGCTTTGGAAGCTCGGTAGTAACACCGATCTTAAAGGATGTTCCGGTACTTAACCGGATTCTTCCCGGCAACTCTGTGACTGAGACAACGAATTCCGGTGCTTACGGCGGCTATACCAGCTTACAGGATGCGGTGGATCAGATCAAGAGTCTGGAACTACAGCTGGAGCAGATACAGAATGCATCTTCCGCCAAGGACGAAGAACTGGATCAGCTGAAAGCCGAAGTTCTCAGGCTGAAGGAATTCGAAAATCAGCAGGTGGAATTCCAACGGATTCAGAAGGAATTCTATGACGAGGTCGTTTATTCCGATAAGGGACCCGGAGCGGAAGAATATAAGAAATATTATGAGTCCATGGATCCGGCCACTGCGGAATATATTTACAAACAGGTAGTGACTCAGCTGCAGGAGAGTCAGGAAGTGCAGGATTATGCGGCCGCTTATTCAGCCATGAAGCCGAAGCAGGCAGCGGCAATTTTTGAACAGATGACGAACAATCTGGATCTGGCAGCCAGAATTCTGAAGGTCATGAGTGCGGATGACAGAGGTGCCATCCTGGGAGCTATGAATTCAGAAGTAGCGGCAAAGATTACTAAAATTATGGATCCGGAATCTTAAGAAAAAGCAGAAAAGATCCGATACATGATTTGTAGTATAATTACAGGTCATAGACCGTCATAAGGTGGTAAAAGGGGCCTGGGAAAGGAGGAGTTATGGCAGGAACGACAATTAAAGGTGTCGGTAACAGCGGCAATGTGCAGATACCGGATATGGTCACAGCAGCGAAGCAGAATGCGGGAACCAGCTTCCAGGCGGTATGGAATAAGACCCAGAGCAATGCCCAGACAACTAATGCAGCCGACGGGGACCGCACCCAGGCGGGACGGAACGATGTCAGACGTGGTGAATCTTTGAGAGCCGGCGGCAGACAACGCGACAATGTAGCGGATGTCTCTGATGGAAACAAGACGATGGAAGATGACAGCCTGGATGCAAAGGATCTGGAGAAAGTTCAGGAAGTTGTGGGAACGGTGGTACAGAACCTGATCCAACAGATCACGGATACATTTTCCGTCAGTGAAGAAGAACTGCAGGCCACCATGGAAGATCTGGGAATGACAGAAGTGGATCTGACAGATCCCGGGAAACTGAATGAATTGCTGATGGCAGTCAGCGGAGCACAGGATTCGTTCGCATTACTGACGGATGAGAATCTGTACAATGATGTAAATGGAATTATGGATCTGCAGAAGGAACTGACAGGGCAGGCGCAGGAAGAGTTACAGCTATCTCCTGAAAAATGGCAGGAAGCGGTAACACAGATCACACAGGAAACTGTGGCGGAACCGGTGATCACCGTGGAAACAGATAAAACAGAGAATGTGGCCGTTACTACGGAAGAATCTACTGTGGATACCACAGAAGCAACCGTGACACAGGTACCTGACAGCGGGGAAAAAGTTCCCGTACAGAACGCACAGGAGAACAAGACCGAAGATTCCGGCAGCAGACAGGAACACAACGACGGTGGACAGCATGGCAATCTGTTATTACAGAATCTGAAGGAAGACAATTTCCTGGCACAGTTACAGCAGACGGCACAGACAGAAGAAGCAAGAACCGCAGATACGCAGGACATTATGCGTCAGATCATGGATTATATGAAAGTATCCGTCAAGGCGGACAGCTCTGAACTGGAAATGCAGCTTCATCCCCAGAGCCTGGGAACTCTGCATATACAGATGGCATCCAGAAACGGTGTGGTTACGGCCAATTTCATTGCACAGAATGAAACAGTCAAGGCAGCACTGGAAAGTCAGATGGTACAGCTGAAGGAAAACTTTGCAGAGCAGGGTGTCAAGGTAGAAGCTATTGAAGTTACCGTTCAGACCCACCAGTTCGAACAGAATCTGGAGCAGGGAAGAGGCAATAACAGTAATACGGCAAATGAAACGGGTGCAGGTAGAAAGCGTACCCGCAGGATCAATCTGAACGCAGCATTTGCAGAAGAAGAGCCTCAGACCGAAGAAGACCGGATCGCAGCAGATATGATGTCGGCGAACGGCAATACGGTGGATTTTACCGCATAATAAATAACGAAAGGAGAAAAAGGAAATGGCATTGGTTGCACCCGTGGAAAACGGTAAGATCGTAGAGACCGCATCCCAGACTTCCGTGAGTAAAGCTGCAAAGTCCAGCAGCGGAATGGACAAGGAAGCATTTTTACAGCTTCTGGTAGCACAGATGAAATATCAGGATCCTCTGGAGCCTACGTCCAATACGGAATACATAGCACAGTATGCACAGTTCTCACAGGTAGAGCAGATGCAGAATATGTCCAACAGTATGGATCTGCAGAGAGCAAGTTCTCTGGTAGGCAAGGAGGTCTATATCAAGACCACCACATCCTCCGGCGATACCAAACTGGTGCAGGGAAAAGTGGATTATGTGTCCTACGAGAACAACAAAGCTTACCTTTATATCAACGAAAAGAAGTACTCCATTGATGATCTGGATTCCGTAGTGGATACGGATTATCTGAATGCGTACAACAAGGCTTACAACTTTACCGTAAAGCTGAACAAGCTTCCTAATGTAAACGGCATTGATTCCAGTGATGGCAAGACCATTGATGATCTGGAGAAGGAATACAACGATATGACTGATTACGAGAAATCCTTCCTGGCAAAAGATACCGTGAACAGCTTGAATAAGTACATTGAACGTCTCAAGGAGATCCGCAAAGCTGCCGAAGAAGCAGAAGAAAAGAAGGATACCGAGAGCAAGGATGAGTCAGAAGAAACTGACAGCACAGAGAGCGTATAATGCAGTAAGCAGCTGACGCAGAGGGGCAGATGGATATGGATATTCAGAACAACAGTTTTCTGTCCATTGACCAGTTGGCAAATCAGTACTTAAACAGCAGCCGCAAGACCGTAAAAGCAGCACAGGAAAATCTGGTATCTTTCCAGGAGATCCTACAGAACAAAAGCCAGGAACAGAATGTTTCCGGAACGCAGGATCTGAAATTCTCCAAGCATGCCGCCGTACGGCTGGAAAACAGAGGCATTGAGCTGACAGACGCACAGCTGGAACGCTTGAATGACGGAGCAAGAAAAGCGGGACAGAAGGGAATCAGGGATTCTCTGGTGATCGTGGATGACTTGGCCTTTATTGTGAATGTACCCAATAAGACCGTGGTGACTGCCATGAACAGCAGAGAAACCGAAGAAAACGTATTTACAAATATTAACGGAGCCGTTATTATGTAGACCGGACCAGGGATGGAGGTCATGCTCCCTTGAATGACAGAGAGGGAGCACGGTTCCAATACAGGAGGAACAAAGCACTATGATGAGATCATTGTATTCTGGCGTAGCAGGACTTAAGACACACCAGACCAGAATGGACGTAATCGGTAATAATATTGCCAACGTCAACACAACAGCTTACAAATCCAGTTCCATGACTTTCAGTGAACTGATGAGCCAGACCACACAGAAGGCCAGTGGTGCCAACGCTACCACTGGTGTCGGCGGTACCAATGCCAAGCAGATCGGTCTGGGCGTTAAGGCAGGAGCTATCAATACTGCCATTACCACGCAGGGTTCCGCGCAGTCTACTGGCAACCCCTTTGATATCATGATCACCGGAGACAACTTCTTCGTAGTCAGCAACGGCTCCGAGAATTTCTTCACCAGAGACGGCTCTTTCTATGTAGATGGTGCCGGCAACCTGGCAATGACCAGCACCGGTTACAACGTCATGGGATGGGGCGTGGATGAGACCACAGGTAACATTAAGCAGGATACCGTAACCGCACTGCGTATTATGAGTGCTGCGAATATGACATATCCTCCTGAGGCTACCACACAGGCAAATATTTCCGGTATTCTGGATGAGAACGATAAGGATGTGACCAGTGCCAACGGTAAGACCGTAAACCTGAACTTCTTCGATGCGAGAGGTTACAGTTATACTGCAAAATTTACCTTTAAACAGTCTGGCGAACCGAACACCAATGTTTATAGTATGGAACTGACGAAACTGCTGGATTCCACCGGAGCAGAGATCGATATTTCCGCACTGGATTTCGGAAACCGTACCCAGCAGAAGATGGAGACTAAGGTGACATTGAATACCGATGCCTACAAGTGGGATGGAACGATGCTGAAAACAAAGGATGGAACCAAAGATATAGCTGACCTGACGAAAATTTTTAATGCTGATGGAAGCCTGATTGATACTTCAAACAATGCTACAGCAGCAAAGGAACAGCAGGAGGCTTTGGATGCCATTGCAGCAGCTTATGGATATGAGGGATCTACCAATGAATTTTTGAATTTGTATATTACCAGCCCTACAGACACAACGCAACAGCTTACCATGCAGCAGCTGCTTGGCAATATGAGATACGGTACCGGAGATCGGCTGCTTCCGGCAGACGGCAGTGCTATTACCATGGAAGGTCGTTATTTTGAAGGAACTACTGTGGTATTCAATAAAGACACCGCTAAACTGGAAAGTGTCGGCGGTTCTACTACAAACTTGGGCATTAATGCAGCATTTTCACAGTTAGGTGGCAACTTCTCCGATATTACCATCGACCTGTCCGAATGCACCAACTACGATAACAAGGGTACTTCCACCATCGGTGCCACCAGTGGTGACCTGGATGGTCTGGTGGGAACCGGACGTCGTCTGGGAGATATGATCGGTGTATCCATCCAGAAGGATGGTATGATTTACGCAAGCTATGACAACGGTATGAACAAACTGTTAGGCCAGATTGCTACCGCAGCATTTGCCAATGCCTCCGGTCTGGAGAAAGAGGGAGACAACCTTTACTCTGCAACCCTGAACTCCGGTGAGTTCGATGGTATCGGCGTAGACATCACCGCAGGCGGTGGATACATGTCCACCGGTCAGCTGGAGATGAGTAATGTAGACCTGTCTTCCGAGTTTACTGAGATGATCACCACTCAGAGAGGTTTCCAGGCCAACAGCCGTATCATTACCGTATCCGATACTTTGTTGGAAGAACTGACCAATCTGAAGCGTTAATATGTAACTATTCAGAGCCATGCAAATGCAAAAAGGAAGCCTCGCAGAGGCGATTTTGCAAATGGGGTTCTGAATAGTTGTAAAAATAAAATGACTACATAAAGGGATAGGAAAAAACCTGTCCCTTTTGTATATATAAAAGATCAAGGGAAAAAAGTACTATAAGAAAAAATGAGAAAAATGCACAAAACGGATAAAGTGTAGAAAATGTTCGGATAACAGGGAAGGAGAAGACAGCGTGATAGAAGTTACGAAGATTAATGGGGTCAGGGTATTGGTGAATCCAGACCTGATTGAACTGGTGGAAGAGACCCCGGATACGGTGTTGACACTTACCACCGGAAAAAAAATAATTGTAAAAGAAAGTAGACAAGAAATAAAAAATCTTGTAATATTATACAGAAAGGATATTTTTGCAAGATAAAAAAGCAGAATGTCAGGTGATTTAAGTGGATATAGCATCTTTAGCTGGTATTTTATTGGCATTATTCATGTTGGTATTCGGTATCATAAGCTCCGCGGGCGTCGGAGGATTCAGAGAATATCTGGATCCGGCGTCTGCAATTATCACTTTCGGTGGAGCTTTCTCCTGTACCCTCATGTCCATGAGCTTACAGAATTACATAGCGGGTCTGAAGTCCTTTACTCTGATCTTCAAGGCACCGGCACTGAATACTTCCGAGATGATCGGCAAGATCATAGAACTTTCCAATGTGGCACGTAAGGAAGGTCTGCTGTCTCTGGAAGAAGCAGCAACGGATCTGGAGGAACCTTTCCTGAAAAAGGGAATTCTTCTGATCGTCGATGGTACCGATCCCGAACTGGTACGTGCCATCATGGAGACAGAACTGGTAAGTGTAGAGGGAAGACATAAAGAGACGATCGGTTTCTGGGATACACTGGCGGCCATGGGCCCTGCCTGGGGTATGATCGGTACCCTGATCGGTCTGGTAGATATGTTGTATCACATGGACGATCCGTCCACACTGGGACCTGCAATGGCAGTGGCGTTGATTACTACATTGTACGGATCCTTGCTGGCAAACTGGATCTGTACGCCTGTTTCCAATAAATTAAAAGCAGATAATGCTGTGGAAATGCAGCAGAAGGAAGTTATGATCGAGGGGCTTTTATCCATACAGGCTGGTGAAAATCCCCGTGTCATCGAAGAAAAACTGAAGTCATTCCTTCCTCCGAAGGACAGAACAAGTGCAGATGGTGAAGAGGAAGCAGGGGGTGAAGCATAATGGCAAAACGTAAGCCAGAAGATCCACCTGCTGGATCCCCGGCATGGATGACCACATTCAGTGACCTGATGAACTTGCTGCTGTGCTTCTTTGTTATGTTGTTTTCCATGTCTTCGATAGATGCAACCAAGTACAGCGAAATGGCAGCAGCTATGTCGAACAGCACTTTTAGCATTTTCAATGCCGGATCCACGGCAATCGGTGAGGGTATCCTGATCAGCAACGGCGTCAGCCAGTTGAATGATCTGGATGAGTATATCAGTAATGCCGGAAGAAACGCAGACAGTGAGACGGATTCTGATAATTATGAGAAATATGACAGCGCAGAAGCTTTGGAAGAGGCACTGAATGAGAAAAATCTGGAGAGCAACGAAGAACTGGCTGAAACAGTACAGGAAGCTCTGGTGGAGGACAGCCTTGCAGATCAGGTCAGTGTGTCATTTACGGCACAATATGTGCAGCTATCTATGAAGGGAGCGCTGTTGTTTGATTCCGGAAGTGACAGCCTGAAGGATCAGGCTAAGGAAGTTCTGGACAAGGTGGGAGTGATCCTGGAACGTTACGGAAGTAATTCCACCATAGAAATCGAAGGACATACAGATAATGTCCCTATTCACAGTGCGAGGTTTGCCGATAATGAAGAATTGAGCAGCGCCAGAGCACTTTCCGTGTTCTATTATCTGACAGAGACTACCTCTCTGGATCCATCTGATCTGAGACACGCAGGGATGGGTGACCGTGTACCGGTAGCTGATAACTCCACAGAAGAGGGGCGCAGCAAGAACCGGCGTGTAGAGATCAGAATCTATAATCCATCCACAACATATTAGTGTGGAGAGGGAAAGGAAGCATAAGACCAATGAAGAAAAATCTGATGACAGTATTGATTCTGGCACTGCTGGTGGTGAACATTGTGTTGACCAGCGTCATGCTTGTGAGCATTGTGGGTACGAATAAGAAGACCGCACAACTGGTAGACAATATTACCACTGCCATGAATCTGGAACTTACCGTTCCGGGGGATGAAGAAACAACGAATGTTGCCCTTACCGATACAGAGGTATATAATATTGCAGACTCCATGACAATTCCTCTGAAGAGCGAAGCAGGAGCAAAACAGGATTACATCATGTTTGATGTATCTTTGTCTATCAACAAGAAGCATAAGGATTATAAGACCTATGGCAGCAGTGACACGCTGGCAAGCTATGAGAACCTGATCAAGGATGCTATCACGGCTACCGTTTCCGCACATACAGAGGATGAGTGCAGAGAGGATATGGAAGGCTTAAAAGAGGAGATTCTGAAGTCTGTTCAGGATCTATTCCAATCCGACTTCATCTACAAGGTCGCAATCAGCGGAGTGAAATTCGGCTGATGAAGCGGGAAAATAAGATGACAGGAGGTGAGGGCCTGTGAGTGATATACTTTCACAAAGTGAAATTGATAATCTTCTGAAACAGTTGTCTGAGGGAGACCTGGATGTAGACCAGATCCAGGGGGAGGACGAGAAGCAGGTCAAAAACTATGACTTCAGCCGCCCTACCAAATTCTCCAAAGAACATTTACGAACCTTGGAGATCATATTCGAGCATTACAGCCGACTGATCTCTACGAACCTTCCGGTATATCTGCGCAAGAACGTGCAGGTATCGGTAGCAAGTTCGGAAACGGTTACGTTCAGTGAGTTCTCCAACGCACTTTCGAATCCGTCGGTGCTTGGAATTGTTAATTTTGCACCACTCAACGGCAATATTATTATAGAGATTGCAACTAATCTATGTTATGCCATGCTGGATCGTATGCTGGGAGGCAGCGGCCAGCCATTGGAAAAGAGCAGAGATTTTTCCGATATAGAGCTGACAATCTTACAGAAGCTTTTGGTCATGTTTACGCAGCTGATGCGTGAACCCTGGAAAAACGTTGTTGAGATCTCACCGGTGTTAAGCCGGCTGGAAACGAATCCCCAGTTCGCACAGGTAATTGCTCCCAGCGATATGATCGCTATTGTTACCCTGAATATGAAAATCGGGGATGTCGAAGGAATGGTAAATATCTGTCTTCCTTTCTTTACACTGGAAGATGTGATGGATAAACTGAACACCAAATACTGGTTCTCCACAATGCAGGAGAATCACGATGAACACTACGAGGAGTACATTGAGTCCATGATCCGGAGAGTAGATATTCCGATCAAGGCAGTGCTGGGAAGGAGCACCATTTCGGTGAATGATTTCCTGAATCTGCAGGTGGGCGACTGTATCCGGCTGGATTCCAGAGTCGATACCGACATGAATGTGTATGTGGGCAATATTAAAAAGTTCACGGCACTGCCCGGTACGGATAGAGATTCGTATGCTGTTCAGATCACATCGGTGATCAGAGAGGAGGAGTAACGATGGATGGGATGTTATCTCAGGATGAGATAAATGCCCTGCTGCAAGGTATGGATCTGTCGGATACCGCGGATGGCGGTGATGCGGCAGCAGATCCGGCACCGGAGAACAGTACGGCTGAAAATTATAATAATGAGAATGAAGCTGCGGAGAACGCAGCACCGGTTGTCAGTGACGGAGAGGAACTGACGGATGTAGAGAAGGATGCGATTGGCGAGGTGGCCAATATCAGTATGGGATCCTCTGCCACAACCCTATATTCACTGGTAAACCGCAAAGTAAATATTACAACTCCTGTGGTTACGCTGGCTACATGGAAAAACCTGCTGGACGCCTATGAAAAGCCCTGTGTATTTATTCAGATCAAATATACCCAGGGACTGGACGGTACCAATATTCTGGTATTAAAAGAACATGATGTAAAAGTTATCACTGACCTGATGATGGGCGGTGATGGTACGAATACAGATGGAGAGCTGGGAGAACTGCATCTGAGTGCAATTTCCGAGGCGATGAACCAGATGATGGGCTCCGCAGCGACTTCCCTTTCCACACTGTTGCAGACGGTAATTGATATCAGCCCGCCTGAGTCTTCTCTTTTTGATCTGACAGAGGTAAAGGATGGCAAGGAAATATCTCCGTTTTTAGGAGGAACCTTTGTAAAAATCGCATTCCGTATGCAGATCGATGATCTGGTAGACAGTTCTATCATGCAGTTGTATCCCATCGATTTTGCCCGTAAGCTGGTAGAGACCTTTATCAATACCCAGATGGGAAGCCTGGGAGAAAGCAACGATCAGGCAGCAACTCAGCCGGAAAGCATACCTGCTCCCGCAGCAGCTCCGCAGAACAATGCAGGACAGATGAATGCCGGCGCAAACAATATGACTCAGATGAATATGCAGCAACCGGATCCCATGGCTATGAATCATATGAATGGCATGAATCAGATGGGCAACATGGGAATGCCACAGATGAACGGCATGAACCAGACGGGTGGCATGGGTATGAATCAGATGCCTGGCATGGACATGAATAGCATGAACCAGATGGGGATGAATGGTATGCCTCAGATGGGAATGCAGCAGATGGGGAACATGGGAATGCAACAGATGAATGGCATGGGCATGATGAACCAGATGGGCAATATGGGAATGCCGCAGCAGAATGTCAATGTGCAGCCTGCACAGTTCCAGAGCTTCTCAAATGACAGCATGGGACTTTCCGGACAGGAAAATATTGGTCTGATCAAAGATGTCCCTTTGGAAGTTACCGTAGAGCTTGGCAGAACGACGAAATCCATTTCCGAGATTCTGGAGTTCTCACCGGGTACGATCATTGAACTGGATCGTATTGCAGGAGAACCGATCGATGTTCTGGTAAACGGAAAATTTGTAGCCAAGGGTGAAGTTGTTGTAATTGAAGAAAGCTTTGGCGTCCGTATTACGGAAATTATTAAATAAAACAGAGAATAGACCAAACAAATGGAGGAAAATTAAATGGCAAAGAATATTTTGATCTGCGATGATGCAGCGTTCATGAGAATGATGATTAAGGACATTCTGACCAAGAACGGTTACAATGTTGCAGGAGAAGCAGAGAACGGAATGAAGGCAGTGGAGAAGTTCAAGGAAGTGAATCCCGATCTGGTTCTGATGGACATCACCATGCCTGAGATGGACGGCATCCAGGCACTGAAGGAGATCAAGAAGTTAGACGGTGGTGCTAAGGTTATCATGTGTTCTGCAATGGGCCAGCAGGCAATGGTTATCGAGTCTATCCAGGCCGGTGCCAAAGATTTCATTGTAAAACCTTTTCAGGCAGAACGTGTTATTGAAGCTGTGAAAAAGGTAGTGGGTTAATGATCATACTTACCGGAAAAGCAGACAGTTATGCCCAGTTCATTACAGTATTGTTCATCTTTGTGGCAGTACTGGCGGTAACCGCATTGGTAACGAAATGGATCGCAGGATACCAGAAACAACAGGGAGCGGCAGGCAATATTGAAGTGAGAGAGACCGTTCGGATCGCAAATAACAAATACATTCAGCTGGTCCGGATCGGTGAGTCTTATTTTGCCATTGCGGTCTGCAAGGATACCGTAACGGCCCTGGGACAGATTCCTGCAGAACAACTGAAAGGTAAGACTACATTGGAAAGTACTTCCGGGTTCCGGGAATTATTGGAACGTGCGGCGAAGAAAGAGAATGAAGAGAAAGATCATTGATGCAAGTATAAAATTAAAGACGATTATCTATATGGTATGCCTGCTGGTCACGGTAGGCATATTGTGTATTTGTACGCCGGTAAAGGTGCAGGCATCGGAGCGTCATCTGACGGGAGATACGGAAGTTTCCACGGTGATCAATCCGGCGGGAACAGCCACGACCCCGGAAGAGGTAGGACAGCTGAATACGGCGAATACTGTCAGCATTACCTACAATAACGGTAACGGACAGATCAACGGTGCGCTTCGGATTCTGATCACTCTGACGCTGATCGCACTGGCACCGACCATTATTATCATGATGACCTCTTTTACGAGGATCATCATCGTGCTGCATTTTACCAGGTCTGCACTGAATACCCAGACGGCACCGCCGAACCAGATCCTGATCGGACTGGCACTGATCCTGACATTTTTCATTATGGAGCCTACGATCACGAGGATCAATGAGGAAGCAATCCAGCCTTTTGAGGAGGGCACGATCGATCAGGATGAGGCTCTGGAAAAAGGCATGGCACCCTTACGGGAATTTATGTATCCACAGACTCAGGTGAAGGATGTGGAACTGTTCATGGATATCGCAGGACAGGAGTGGGACGGAACCCTGGAGGATATTCCGAATTCCGTGTTGGTTCCCAGCTTTATGATCAGTGAACTGCGAACCGCATTCTGGATCGGCTTTACGATCTATATTCCTTTTATTGTAATTGATATGGTAGTGGCATCCACCTTAATGAGTATGGGTATGATGATGCTGCCGCCGACGACGATCTCCATGCCCTTCAAGATCCTGCTGTTCGTACTGGCAGACGGTTGGGCACTGATCATAGGGCAACTGGTACAGACATTTTATTAGATTCGTAAGATGAGGTTTTGCTATGACGATAGATGCAGTATCGGAAATGACGAATAATGCGTTATATGTGATCATCAAGGTGTCCCTGCCGGTGTTGCTGGTATCCCTGGTTGTTGGTCTGGTCATCAGTATTTTCCAGACGGTGACTTCCATTCAGGAGCAGACACTGACCTTTGTACCGAAGATCGTTGCCATCTTTTTATGTCTGGTGGTTATCGGACACTGGATGATGAACACGATGGTGGAGTACACGGTGCAATTGTGGTCAAGTTTCAGCCAGTATGTACATAGGTGACGGGAAGAAATATGGTAGATCTTTCTTTTTCAATATATGATCTTGAATATTTTCTGCTGATATTCGTAAGAGTATCCTGCTTTGTATATATAGCGCCTTATTTCGGGATGAATGACACCCCGGCCAGAATCCGGATCGGCATCAGCTTTTTTACGGCGTGGCTGCTTTATGAGACGCTGACGCCGGCGGATGCGGTAGTTGTTGACACTGTGATGGAATATGCGGTGATCGTCATGAAAGAGGCAATTGCCGGGCTGCTGATTGGTTTCGGGGCCAATATCTGTATGGCAGTCGTGAATTTTGCCGGTTCCATTGCTGACATGGAGACAGGCCTGTCCATGGCTACGTTACTGGATCCGGCTACGAAAGAGACCACCAGCATTACCGGTGTCTTGTATCAGTATTCTTTTATGCTGATGCTGATCGCTTCCGGAATGTACAGGTATCTTTTCGGAGCACTGGCAGACAGCTTTACACTGATCCCGGTGAACGGGGTGGTGTTTCACGCGGACAGTCTGTTACAATCCATGACAGAATTTATGAGTGATTATATCCTGATCGGCTTTCGTATTGTATTGCCGATTTTTTGTGTGATATTGCTTCTGAATGCAATCCTGGGAGTGCTGGCCAAGGTGTCTCCCCAGCTGAATATGTTTGCAGTAGGTATTCAGCTGAAGGTTCTGGCGGGACTGACGGCAATGTTCCTTACCACCGGGATGCTTCCGGGGGCTGCCGACTTTGTCTATCAGGAAATGAAAAAGATGGTAGTATCTTTTATCGGAGGTATGATGTGATCCTGGAATATGATCTGCAATTCTTCGCTGCAGAAGGGATGGGCGGAGAGAAGACAGAGCCTGCTACCGAGAAAAAGCTGTCTGATGCCAGAAAAGAAGGTCAGGTTGCCAAAAGCCGTGAAATTGCCAACGGGCTGGGTCTGCTGACGGTATTTCTGGTATTGAAAATATGGGTAGGACACATGGGGTATCAGTTTATAAATGTGTTCAGCGTCATTTACGAGAGAATTCCCGAGGTGGTGACTTTCTGGCATGGAAATATGCCACAGCAGGACACCGCAATCGCATTCCGGCAGATGCTTTTACAGGCCATCATCATTATGGCACCGCTCCTTTTGCTGGGATTAGTGGTGGCATTTTTGAGCGATGTGGTGCAGGTGGGCTGGAAGCCTACGGGAAAACCGCTACAGCCCAAGTTCAGTAAATTGAACCCGCTTTCGGGCTTCAAAAGAATTTTTTCTGCCAATGCGCTGGTGGAACTGATCAAGTCCATTCTGAAGATTGGATTGATCACTTACATATGTTATAATTATCTGAAAGATAAATGGCCTCTGCTGTTTTCCCTGTATGATATGGATCTGATGCAGGCTATTGCATTGATCGGCGGAACGGTGACAGATCTGGGAATCCGGGTGTCTCTGGTCTATATGATCATTTCGGCTGCGGATTTTATCTACCAGAAGTACAAATTCAGCAAAGACATGCGAATGACCAAGCAGGAGATCAAGGAAGAGTACAAGCAGCAGGAAGGTGATCCGCAGATCAAGGGGCGTATCCGTCAGAAGATGCAGGAAGCTTCCAGACGGAGAATGATGCAGAATCTGCCCCAGGCGGACGTGGTCATCACGAACCCCACCCATTATGCGGTGGCAATCAAATACGATCCGGAGGTGGCGGATGCCCCTATTGTGATCGCAAAAGGTGAGGATTATCTGGCAGCGAAGATCAAGGAGATCGCCAGAGAGCATCAGATAGAAATCGTAGAAAACAAACCACTTGCCAGAATGCTATATGCAAATGTGGATGTGGGACAGGCGGTGCCACCGGAATTGTACCAGGCGGTAGCAGAAGTCCTGGCGTTTGTATATCATCTGCAAGGGAAAGTATAGAAGTATAGAGAAGAAATAGAAACATTAGCAAAAAGATGAAAATACACAAAAAGAGAAAGGAGGTCAGGCACAGATGAAAATGAAAAAAGCGGATGTGGCGGTAGCAATTTATATCATGGCTGCCATTATCATGTTTATTGTGCCGATTCCCTCCTGGCTGCTGGATATTCTGTTAGCAATTAATATTTCCGTGGCGCTGACAATCCTGTTCGCCACGATGTTCAGTAAGGAAGTTCTGGATATGTCCTTCTTCCCTACGATGCTGCTGTTTACCACGATCTTCCGTATTGCGCTGAATACCTCATCCACCCGTCTGATCCTAAGAGACGGCAATGCAGGTAATGTCGTAGAAACTTTCGGTGAGTTCGTAGGTGGCGGTGATCTGGTCATCGGTGTCATTATCTTCATCATTCTGATCCTGATCCAGTTTATGGTCATCAACAAAGGTTCAGAGCGTGTATCTGAAGTAACAGCGAGATTTACCCTGGATGCAATGCCCGGTAAGCAGATGGCTATTGATGCGGATCTGAACACCGGAGCCATTACAGATGCGGAAGCAAAGAAGAGAAGAGAGAAAATCCAGGAAGAGGCAAGCTTTTTCGGTTCCATGGATGGTGCCGTAAAATATGTAAAAGGAGATGCGGTTGCGGGTCTTCTGATCACCACCATCAATATTGTGGGTGGTATCATCATGGGAATGACGAGACAAGGCATGGATATTACCAGCGCTCTGAATAAATACGCTATCCTGACTATCGGTGACGGTCTGGTAAGCCAGATCCCCTCCCTGTTGATCTCACTGTCCACCGGTATTCTGGTGACCAAGGGAAGCAAGGATGCTGACTTCGGTACGACACTGGTAAGCCAGTTGTTCGGTGTACCCAAGGGTCTGTACCTGGTGGGAGCCATGCTGGCAATCCTGGGATTCGTGACAGAATTGAACACGATCCTGTTCGTGGGATTGGGACTGGTGTTTATCATCGTGGCAAGAAATATCGAGGGCACGATCGAGACGGCACAGATCGAACAGGAGGTAGACAGTGAGGAAGCTGCGGCGGAGGAGATCCGGCAGCCGGAAAATGTCAACAGTCTGTTGCAGGTGGATCCCATCGAGCTGGAATTCGGTTACGGTATTATTCCTCTGGCGGATGTGAACCAGGGCGGTGACCTGTTGGATCGCGTGGTTATGATCCGAAGACAGATTGCGCTGGAACTTGGTACGGTGGTGCCTATTATCCGTTTGCGTGATAATATTCAGCTGAATCCGAATCAGTATATCATCAAGATCAAAGGTATTCAGGTCAGTGAGGGAGAAATCCTGTTTGACCATTATATGGCAATGAATCCCGGTTATGTGGAAGAGGAGATTACGGGTATCCCCACGTTCGAGCCTTCCTTCCATCTGCCGGCTATCTGGATCACGGAAGGTCAGAGAGAGCGGGCGGAGAGCCTGGGCTACACGGTAGTAGATCCCCCTTCCATCATCGCTACGCATCTGACGGAGATCATCCGCCAGCACATTGCGGAGCTGCTGACCAGACAGGATGTACAGAACCTTATCAACAATGTAAAAGAGAACAATCCTTCTCTGGTGGACGAGCTGGTACCAAAGTTGTTGGGACTGGGCGAGATCCAGAAAGTATTGCAGAATCTGTTGCGGGAGGGAATCTCCATCCGGGATCTGCTGACGATTCTGGAGACTCTGGCGGATTATGCACCGACGACAAGGGATACCGATATCCTGACGGAGTATGTGAGACAGAGCTTAAAGAGAGCAATCTCCACCAAGTATTTCCCTTCCCACGAGACTACCAGTGTGCTGACGCTGGATCCAAAGATCGAGCAGGAAGTCATGGGAAGCGTAAAACAGACAGAGACAGGAGCTTTCCTGAATCTGGATCCCGCCAGAAGCAAAGCAATTCTCAATGCGGTGGGAGAAGAGATCAAAAAGCTGGAAAACATGGGAAAGACCCCCATTATCATGACATCACCGATCGTAAGAATGTATTTCAAGCGGCTGACCGAAGATTATTATCCGGATCTGGTCGTAGTGTCTTACAACGAAGTAGAATCGAATGTGGAATTGCAGTCTGTGGGTATGGTCACAGCTTAAGATATTAAGCGCATTGAACCGACACAGGAACGAGGAACAGTATGATAATTAAGAAATTTACCGGGAAAACAGAAGCAGAGGCAACAGAGGCTGCGAAAAAAGAATTGGGAAACGGACTGGTGATCATGAATGTCCGTGAAGTGAAAAAGAAAGGGCTGTTCTCTTTTCTGTCACCGAAGCAGATCGAGGTGACCGCTGCGCTGGAGGATGAGTCCCCACAGAGATCTGTGGTAAACAGTCTGAATCGTACGGAAGCTTCCGGGGCAGGTGTAGGTACGGCGAAGACTGTATCGATGAAAAACAGCACGGAAAATATAGAAAAAAAGCTGGATAGTCTGCAGACGCTTTTGGAAAGTCAGTTAAACAGCAGACCGGTAGATGCAAATACGGAGAAGGCAGCGGAAGCACAGAAAGAAGCTTTGGACAGTGAAGCGGAAGCAGCAGTGGAAAAGCAGGAAGAAAAAGAGGACGAGCAGAATCCGGAGCAGGATAAGTTCATCCGTCTGCTGTATAACAAAATGCTGGATAATGAGATGGATGAAAAATATGTCAACAGTATTCTGGAGGATGCTTCCAAGACAAAGAAAGCGGATCTTCCCTTTGATTATCTACTGGCGAATATTTATCAGAAGATGGTGTTGAAATTCGGAAAATCCGAAGGAATCACTCCGGCGGAGGACGGACCGAGAATCGTATGGTTCATCGGACCTACCGGTGTGGGTAAGACGACTACCATCGCCAAACTGGCAGGAAAATATTGTGTGGAAGACAAGAAAAAGGTGGCTCTCCTTACGGCAGATACCTATCGTATTGCGGCAGCGGAGCAGTTGCGGACCTATGCCAATATTCTGGAGACACCTTTCCGCGTGATCTATACACCGGAGGAGTTGCAGACCGCCATTGATGATTACTGGGACTGTGATTATATTTTTATCGATACAGCGGGGAGATCGCACCAGAATGCGGAACAGTTGGAGAAAATGAAGGAAATGGTGGGTGGACTGAAGAGACCGGAGGACTATCAGGTATTTCTGGTATTAAGTGCTACCACAAAATACAGGGATCTCCAGAAGATCGCAGACTGTTACGGAAAGATCGCAAAGTTTGAGTTGATTTTTACAAAGTTGGATGAAACAGAAGCAGTGGGGAATCTGCTGAACATAAAGCTTTATACGGATGCACCGATCGCATATGTGACCTGTGGTCAAAACGTTCCGGATGACATGGAAATGTTCAATCCTCAGAAGACGGTGAAACAGATCCTCGGAGGTAAGGAATAGAGAGGAAGGAAGAAAGCTTTAACAGAAAGGCGCGTGAAAATGGATCAGGCGGAACAGCTAAGGATCATTAAAGCAAATAACCAAATACGACCTACTGCAAGAGTCATTACCGTTACTTCCGGCAAGGGTGGCGTGGGAAAATCCAATATGTCCATCAATCTGGCAATTCAATTCCGCAAAATGGGCAAACGGGTGATCATTCTGGATGCTGATTTCGGGCTGGCGAACATCGAGATCATGTTCGGAGCAATACCGAAGCACAACCTGTGTGATCTGGTTTACGAGGGCAAGAGCATCAGTGATATCATTACCTGGGGCCCTATGGAAGTGGGATTTATTTCTGGTGGTTCGGGAATTGCCGGGATGTCCAATCTGGGAAAAGATGCCCTGACCTGTATCATACAGAATCTGGCGGAGCTGGATGCCCTGACGGATATCATTATCGTGGATACCGGAGCGGGAATCTCTGACAGTGTGTTGGAATTTCTGGTGGCCAGCGGGGAAGTGCTGCTGGTGACCACACCGGAGCCTACTTCCATCACGGATTCCTATTCTCTGCTGAAGGCACTGTACAGACATCCGAGATTCCAGGAGGATTTCACGAAGGTGATGATGGTGGCCAACCGGGTAAGTAATATCAAGGAAGGCCAGGTACTGTTCGACAAGCTGAATGCAGTCGTGACCAGATACCTGAAAATTCCCATGACTTATATGGGATGTGTACCTCAGGATCCTCAGGTCATGCAGGCGGTGATGCAGCAGGTACCCGTATCCATACAGAATCCGGGAGCAAAGGCAAGCCAGGCTTATCAGAGAATCGCAGAGAGAATGTGCGAAAAAGAAGACGATACAGCGCAGGAGCAGCAGCCCAGGCGCGGAATGGCAGCATTTTTTTCTCACATTATAGGTACGAGAAATGGAGCTACAAAACAGTCCAGATAAGAGAGGTATGAACTTATGTTATCCAGATTTGTGGAAGAAGGATCGAAAATAGAGCTCCGCGCATTGCAGCGGGGGTTGGAGGAAAAGGGAGCAGAAAGCACGGCAAAGGTGTACCAGAGCCGGGTGCTGCAGATTCTGTCGGAGGATACCCTGGAGATCTCCATGCCCATGGAGCAGACCAGACTGATACTTTTGCCGGTGGACTCGGAATACGACATGATCTTTTTCGAGGAGAACAGCCTGTACCAGTGCTTTGCAAGGATCATAGACCGGTACAAAAGCAACAACGTATATGTGCTGGGTCATGGAACTGACCAAAGAATCTGCGGAAATATCAGAGAAGAGAATATTATCGTTTCAGCTGCGCACTGGATATGTGTGCCAGAAATCTGGAGGAAGAAGAGATCCAGGCACTGGAGAAAAATTCTCCTTATGAACTGCAGCCGGGACTTCCTTTGAAACACAGCGTGATCGTGGACATCAGCGGCGGAGGACTGCGATTTGTGTCTACCCAGCGATATGAACCCGGCAGTCTGATCCTGTGCAGTTATCATCTGGTGAAAGACGGAGAACAGAAAAAGTACGAGGTGGTAGGCAAAGTACTGGCGGTAAGAGAACTGGAGAAACGCAAGGGGACGTTCGAACACCGGGTACAGTACTATAACCTGGACGTAAATACAAGAGAAGAAATCATCCGCTTTATTTTTGAAGAAGAGCGTAAGAGTCGTAAAAAGGAGAGATTGGACTAATGCCAAAAAAAATACTGGTTGTTGATGATTCTGCACTCATGAGAAGAGTGCTGTGTGATATAATAGATACTGACATAAGGTTCCAGGTGGCTGACCGGGCAAAAGACGGATTGGAAGCATTCGATCTGTTGAGCCGAAACAGTTACGACGCAGTTGTCCTGGATGTGAATATGCCGCGTATGAACGGCCTGCAGCTTTTACAGGAGCTGCGTAAATACAAGATTCCCGCCCGTGTGATGATGGCCAGCACCGATACGAAGGAAGGCGCCAGAACCACTCTGGATGCTCTGGAACTGGGAGCGTTGGATTTTGTACATAAGCCGGACAGCGCAGTAGACTGTCGTGGTGAGAATTTCCGCAGAGAATTCCTGCGGACACTGAATGTGGTAGCGAACAGCAAACTGCCGGTATTTGCCGAGGAAGCGAAGCTTACCGAGGAAAAAGGCACGGTAAAAGAGATGATGAAGATCATCAATCATCATCCGGTCAGCGTGTCGGGTAGCAAGGTCGTAGCCATTGCCAGTTCCACAGGAGGCCCGAAATCTCTCCAGTCGGTGATTCCCTTATTGCCGGCGAATCTGGATGCACCGGTGCTGGTAGTACAGCATATGCCTGTGGGATTCACAGCATCCCTTGCAGAACGGCTGGATAATTTGAGCCAGCTTCATGTAAAGGAAGCAGCAGAGGGAGAAGAACTGAAAAAGGGATGGGTCTACATCGCCATGGGCGGCAAACACCTTAATGTTGTCACATCCCCGGCTGGACGCCATACGCTGCATCTGTCGGAGGAACCTTACAGGGAAGGTGTCAGACCCTGTGCCAATTATATGTATGAGTCCCTGCAGACCAGCCGCTTTGATTCGGTAGTCTGTGCCGTTATGACGGGAATGGGAGCGGACGGAACGGAAGGAATCGGGAAACTGAAAGCTTCCAAAAAGTCCTATGTGATCGCACAGGATCAGGATACCAGCGTAGTATTTGGAATGCCTAAGAGTATCATCGCAGCCGGGCTGGCAGATCAGGTAGTACCGTTAGATCAGATCGCCCAGGAGATCATACTGCATGTAGGAGTAGTAAAGTAGCAAGCAATATATGCCGTTTCCGGCAATACCGTGACCGGCAGAATGGAGGAAGAGATGGACGTAAGCCAATATCTTGAAATTTTTCTGGATGAAACAAATGAACATCTGCAGAACTTGAACACACAGATTCTGGAACTGGAGTCAGATCCTGAAAACATGGACAATATCAATGAGATATTCCGTGCCGCGCATTCCCTGAAAGGAATGGCAGGAACCATGGGCTACAAGCGTATGCAGAACCTGACCCATGACATGGAGAATGTGTTCTCGGAAGTACGTAACGGCAATATTAAAGTAAAACCGGAAATGATCGATGTATTGTTCCAGTGTCTGGATGCTCTGGAAGAGTACAAGAACAATATTCAGGAGACCTCTGATGAGGGAACCAACGACAATGAGAATCTGATCAAGGCCTTGAATGATATTTTAAACGATGGCAAGACGGAGGAGGCTCCCGCTGCCAAGGAAGAGGCTCCCACTGCCACAGCACCTGCAGCTGAATCCGGCGCAGACGGTGGTGAAAAATGGAATGACATTGCTTTTGATGACAGCCAGATCCGTGTGATCAAAGAGGCTATGAAGCAGGGTAAAAATGTATACGGCATCAATGTAGTGGTACAGGAAAGCTGTATCCTGAAGGCCGCAAGAGCATTCCTGGTATTCAAGGCCGTGGAGGAAAAAGGTGAGATCATCGTATCCATGCCCAGCGCACAGGATGTAGAGGATGAGAAGTTCGACAAGGACTTCACACTGATCGTTCTGTCTGATTACTCTCTGGATGATATTATCAAGTCCGCAGAGAGCGTATCTGAGATCGCACAGGTAACCGGTGCGGTACTGGAACTGGAGAAGACCAAGAATTACCATGCGGAAGAGGAAGCAATCGAACCCGCAGAAGAGAAGAAGGAAGCAGTGGCAGAGGTCAAGGCTGCAGAACAGCCCAAGAAGGAAGAAAAGAAGCCTGTAGCCGCAGCCAAGGCACCGGAAAAAGAAACCCGCCAATAAGCCGGTCGTCAACCGTACCGTGCGTGTAGATATTGAAAAACTGGATTCCCTGATGAATCTGGTAAGTGAGCTGATCATTGCCAAGAACTCTCTGGTAGCTGCGTCCAGCAATGACCAGGGCAATAATTCCGCATTCAATGAGCAGATCGAGTATCTGGAAAACGTAACCACGAACCTTCATGAATCTGTAATGAAGGTACGAATGGTACCTATTGAGAGCGTTGTTGTGAAGTTCCCCAGAATGATCCGTGATCTGTCCAAGAAGCTGGACAAGAAGATGGAATTGTATATGAGTGGTGAAGAGACCGAACTGGATCGTACCGTAGTAGACGAGATCGGAGATCCTCTGATGCATCTGCTTCGTAATTCCGCAGACCATGGTCTGGAATCCGCAGAGGTACGTGCACAGCGTGGCAAGCCGGAACAGGGATCTATCTTCCTGGATGCTTATCAGGATGGTAATAACGTAGTCATCGAAGTAAGGGATGATGGTAACGGTATTGATGTAGAAGCTGTTAAGAATAAAGCAATCGAACGTAATCTGGTAACCACGGAGCAGGCTGCTAATATGTCTGAGAAGGATATTATCAACCTGCTGTTCCAGCCTGGATTCTCTACTTCTGAGAAGGTGACCGACGTTTCCGGCAGAGGTGTAGGTCTGGATGTTGTTAAGTCCAAGATCGAATCCTTAAGCGGTGAAGTGGAAGTGAAATCCAAGTGGGGAGAGGGAAGTACCTGGACCATTCGACTGCCTCTGACCCTTGCAATTATCCAGGCACTGATGGTAGTCGTAGGAGGAGAAAAATATGCGATCTCTCTGGGATCCATCCAGACGATCGAAGATATCTCTCCCAACGATATCAAACTGGTAGAGAACAAAGAAGTGATCAACTTGAGAGGAACCGTGATTCCTCTGATCCGTCTGACCGAGGTACTGGATGTAGAGAGTACCAGATCCCCTGAGGACAACCTGATCGTTGTCATTGTCAAGAAGGGCGATAAGATGGCAGGTCTGGTTATCGACGAACTGATCGGACAGCAGGAGATCGTTATAAAGTCTCTTGGCAAATACATCAAGCAGTGCAAATTCATCAGTGGTGCAACGATCCTTGGTGACGGCGAAGTAGCACTGATCCTGGATGCCAACGCATTACTGTAAGGAGGGAGATGACAGTTATGGAAGAACTTAGCATGAAAGAAACTTTAAAGGCCGGAGACGAGCGTAAAGTTGAGGAGGATTTTTTCCAGTATATTGTGATCCGCCTCGGAGATGAGCAGTACGGCATCGATATCCGATACATTGACAATATTGTAAGAATGCAGCATATCACCAGAGTGCCCAAGGTACCCGCATATTTAAAAGGTGTCATCAATCTGCGTGGTGAGGTCCTGCCGGTCATGAGTCTTCGCGTGAAGATGGGACTGGAGGCAGACGAACTGACCCGTGCTACCAGAATCATCATTCTGAAGCAGGAACAGCAGGGCAGTGTAGGAATCATTGTGGATGAAGTAAGGGAAGTAGTGACTCTGGGAAGCAGTGAGATTGAGAAATTATCACAGAATACCGCTGAGAGCAAAAAGAGCTTTATTACAGGTGTAGGCAAACACAATGGGGAACTGATCTCTCTGTTGGATCTGAATTCCATCACATTGGAGGAAAATGCATAAAGGAGACTGATCCATGGGAGATCTGAGTTTAGAGAAAGTTTCGGAAACATATCTGGACGTTTTAAAAGAAATTGGCAACATTGGAGCGGGCAACGCTATGACAGCACTCTCCCAGATGCTGAACTGTAAGGTAGATATGAAGGTACCGCAGGTAAAGCTTTTGGATTTCAACGAAGTAGGAGCATTGATGGGAGGAGAAGAGCAGGTAATGGTCGGTGTCTTCCTGGGAGTGGAAGGAGATATCACCGGCAGCATGATGTTTCTGGTAGAACAGGGCAGCGCCAAGCATCTTCTCCATAAGATCATGGGAGACATGGTACAGCAGGAAGGGTTCTCTCGAGATCGAATTTTCTGCCATGCAGGAGATCGGCAACATTATTACGGGAGCTTACCTGAATTCCCTGTCCATGATGACGAATCTGACCATTATTCCTACCCCACCGTCTCTGACACTGGATATGGCAGGAGCTATTCTCAGTGTTCCAGCCATTGAATTCGGAACATTGGGAGACAAGATTCTGCTGATACAATCTCAGTTTTATGACGAAGTTGAGATCGACGGATATTTTATTCTGGTTCCCGATATTGAATCCTACCCGAAGATTCTGACATCTTTGGGAATACCTATAGCATAGATTCAGAAGCGCAGAAGAAGGGGAGCAGAATGAGCGAGATTATTAAAGTAGGGATGGCGGACCTGAAGACCTGTGTAAGCCCAGATGGAGTGACAACTCTGGGACTGGGCTCCTGCGTGGGAATCGCAATCCGCGACCCGGTGACAAAAATAGGCGGTCTGGCACATATTATGCTGCCGGACAGCACTACGATCCGTAACAGCAGTCAGAACATTGCAAAATTTGCAGATACCGGAATCGATGAACTGGTACGACAGATGGAGAAGCTGGGAGCCAAAAAAGCGAGAATGGTTGCCAAGATTGCTGGCGGAGCTACTATGTTCACGTTTCAGGGGAAAAACGACATGATGCAGGTGGGGGACCGTAACGTGGAGGCTGTGAAGAAGAAACTGAAAGAGATCAGTATTCCTATTTTGGCACAGGATACAGGTAAGAATTACGGAAGAACCGTAACTTTTTATCCGGAGACCGGAGAGTTCCATATTCGTGCGGTAGGAAAGAGTGAGTCCATCATTTAAGGATGGATGACCGGATGGGTAAATTATGAACAGAAAGAATATGCCATTGCTTTTGATGCTGATCGCAGGTGCGTGTACCTGGATCGTAACGCTGGTGAGAAGTTATTCGTTACTGGCAAGTCTTGTGGCACTTTTTACTGTTATGCTGCTGTTTTATTGTCTGGGAAGTGTGATCCGGCTGTTCTTTGGACCGGTTCGACAGACAGAATGAAGAGAAGGCAAAACAGGAGCAGGAAGAAAAAGAGAAGGCTTTACAAGAGGAAGAAGCTGCTGGGTCACAGGAGGACACAGCGCAGAAGGGTGTAAGCGATTCGAATGGATGAAGCCGGTAAGAAAAGGTTATTAGAAGAATATGCTGCTAATAAACGACCGGAGACCAGAGAACAGTTGATACTGGAGTATGCTCCGCTAGTCAAGGCAGTAGCGGGACGGCTGAGTATGTATCTGGGCTATAATGTGGATTACGAAGACCTGGTCAGTTACGGGATTTTTGGACTGATTGATGCCATTGACAAGTTCGACTGCCTCAAAGAGGTAAAGTTCGAGACTTATGCCAGTCTGAGGATCCGGGGAGCCATTCTGGACCAGATCCGTAAAATGGACTGGATTCCCCGAACGATAAGACAACGGCAGAAGAAGATCGACGCGGTCATCAAGGAAGTGGAACAGACCACGGGACGCAGTGCAACGGATGAAGACATTGCAGCGGGACTGGGAATTTCTTCAGAGGAATATCTGGACTGGCAGTCCCAGATGAAGATCACCGGCCTGATATCCCTGAACGAGTATATGGATCAGGGAAGTGATGTCTCACAGGATTATAGCAGACATATGACAGCACGTTTTGATGGTCCGGAAGAAAGTGTGGAAAAAGAAGAACTGACCAAGGTTCTGGGAGAAGCACTGGAACTTCTGACGGAAAAGGAAAAAAAGTAGTTACGCTATATTATTATGAGGATCTGACATTGAAGGAAATCAGTAACATTCTGGAGGTGTCGGAGTCCAGGGTATCCCAGCTACATACCCGTGCTTTACAGAAAATGAAGACAAAAATGGGAGACTACATGGGACTTTTGTAGAACCTCGTTGACCCGTAATGGAATGCGGGATGGGAAGGCAGAGGAAAAGGCGTATGCAGAATGGCTATTTTCAAGTGGTGAGAACACCGGGAGGTTATGGATTACAGATCTTCCAACCCAAGGATGGAGGAGAGGACGTAAGACTGCAGGAGGTAATGGATTATCTGGACAGACAATCCATACCTTATGATTCCATGTCCATTAAAAAGGCGATACTCGCAGAAGAAGACGCGGTCTGCTTTCTGGAACGAAAGGATTGTCCGGAAATCGAGGAATCCTGTCGTATAGAAGTCAGTGAGGACAATTTGCAGGCAATCGTACGGTTCTATCCGGCTTCACAGACCGGGAAACGGGCAACAATGGACAGTGTGATCAAAGATCTCCGGTTCCGGAATATTGTCTATGGAATCCAGATGAGTGTTCTGCAGGATCATTTTATGTCTGACGGAATTTATTGCACCGATCTGGTAGTGGCCCGGGGAAAAGAACCCAGACATGGCACAGACGCCTATATCAAATATTATTTTAATACGGATGTCCATGCACAGCCGACGTTAAAAGATGACGGAACGGTGGATTATTTCCATCTGAACATGATCAACCCCTGTAAAAAGGGACAGCTGCTGGCAGAGGTCATTCCGGAGGACGAGGGAGAGTACGGAACTACCGTACAGGGTGCCAAGATCCGGCCCAGACAGGTGAAAAAAGCCCATCTGGAGTTCGGTCATAATATAGAGATTTCCGAAGACCGGAGAAGACTCACTTCCCTGGTAGACGGACATGTTTCCCTGGTAGAGGGAAAGGTGTTTGTATCGGATGTTTACGAAGTGGAAAACGTGGATTTATCTACCGGAAATATTGATTTTGAGGGAAGCGTACAGGTAAATGGCAATGTTTCCTCCAATTTCGTCATCCGGGCAGGCGGCAATGTGATCATAAGCGGTGTCGTGGAAGGTGCCTACATTGAGGCTGGGGGCAATATCATCATTGCCCGCGGAATGAATGGTATGGCAAAGGGTACGCTGAAAGCTGGGGGCAATATTGTGGCAAAATTCCTGGAGAATGCTACAGCCAGTGCCGGAGGCTATGTCAGCACGGAGTCGATCCTGCACAGCAATGTGATAGCGGCAACAGAGATCCAGGTAACCGGCAAGCGAGGATTTATCACCGGCGGTCATGTACGTGCCGGACAGAAGATAGAGGTTAAGACGCTGGGGGCAATGCTGGGAGCGCCGACGGTAGTGGAAGTTGGTGTGGATCCGGAGAAAAAGGCAGAATATATGAAGATGCAGAAGGAAGTCTCCGAGATTGTGAAGAATATCCGCAGTCTGCAGCCGATCCTTGCGAATTTTGCAGAAAAAAAGAGCAAGGGAGTCCGTTTTACACCGGATCAGATCAACTATCTCAGAAACACTGCAGCTTCCATGGAGACACTCAATAAGAGTCTGGAGGAAAAGAACCGGCGTATGCAGGAACTGCAGCTGGAGTTCAATCCGCAGGAGCGGGCCATGGTGCAGGTACGGGGAGAAGTGTACCCGGGTACTACGATCATCATCGGAGATTCTTCCATGCAGGTGAAGAGTACCTATCATTATTGCCGGTTCGAGCGCATTGACGGAGATGTGAAGTCCACACCACTGTAACCGGCAGCAGATTGTTGCAGGAACAGAAAATGGCAGAAAAGAGGAATGTCTTATGTCGTTTGGATCTTTGGAGGTTGCGTCGATCCCGCGAACGCAGGATTACACGACGATGAAGCAGAATGAAGACAATAAGGGTGCATTTCAACAGATGACGCTGGGAGAGCATGCACAGAAACAGAGTGAACAGCGGACCAGAGAAGTGCACAGCAGTGATAATGCAGACTGGTATACGGGGCAGTATGATGCCAAGGAAAAAGGAAAGAATGAGTATGCCGGTAACGGTGGTAAACACCGGAAAAAAGAAAATTCCGAAAAAGATGGTGTGGTGGTGACGAAACAGCATCAGGGATTTGACATTAAGATCTGAGAATACAAAGGAAAAGCAGTATGGGTATATTAGAAGTGGTTCTGCTGATCGCAGGAATCGTAATATTTATAGGAAGTTTTTTATTGCCTTCCGGAAAAGAAAGCGGAATCAATAAAGAAGCAGCAAAAGAAGAGATCAAAGGTCTTATGGAAGAAGAAATGCAGACAGTTCGCAGTCAGATGCAGGATAAAATGGACGAGACCTCGGAAGATGCGCTGGAGAAGGCGGAACGTTCCTTGGAACGTCTGACTAATGAAAAGATCATGGCAGTGAGTGAATATTCCGATACGGTATTGCAGGAAATTCACAAGAACCATGAGGAAGCCATGTTTTTATACGATATGCTGAACAATAAGCATGCCAATATCAAAGATACCGTATCCAAAATGGATAAGGCAGTGAAGGCGGCAGAAGACAAGGCTAAGGTCAAAGCGGAAGAGAACGTGAAGACACAGAAGGAGAATGTGACGGAAGAACAGCTGACAGAAGTACAGGAACCGGCAGAGACGATAGAGCCGTCCGGCTCCCCGGAGATCGGATTCATGGGGGAGACCGCAGAAGAAGGTCAGAACAATAACGAGAAGATTCTGGAAATGCACAGACAGGGCAAATCCACAGTGGCGATTGCCAAGGAACTGGGGCTGGGTGTCGGTGAAGTAAAGCTTGTGATCGACCTATATAAGGCCTGACAGTAATCGTGTGAATTAAGGACGGAGATATCGATGAAATTAAAATATTATCTGCGAGGTCTCGGAATCGGTATGATCGTGACGGCATTGATCCTGGGAATCAGTTTTTCCAACCGGCAGGATCAGACATCCCAGATCATGACGGATGACCAGATCAGAGAGCGTGCGGCAGAACTTGGAATGGTGGACAGCAGTGAACTGACGCTGGCGGCACTGCAAAACAGTGCAAAACAGCCGACGGAAGGCACAGCGGAGGAAAACACGCAGACACAGGAACAGAACAATATAGAAGCGGAACCGGAGACCACGGTTCCCGCAGAGACACAGGCTACGGTGGAACCGGAGACAACTCAGGAACCGGAAACTACAGCAGAGCCAGAGCCTGAGAAGACGGCGGAACCTGAAAAGACGGCGGCACCGGAGACAACCGCAGAGCCGGAAGTAACCGAAGCACCACAGCGGACACAGACCGCCAGCATAACAATCCAGAGAGGCGATGATTCCGGCAGTGCCAGCAGACGGCTCTATGAGGCCGGACTGGTGGAGAATGCAAAGGCATTTGACAATTATTTATGCAACAACGGCTACAGCCGCAGTATCAATCCCGGCACATATGAGATCGCTCCCGGGACTTCCGAAGAGGAAATTGCTAAAATAATCACAGGAAAACATTAAAAACCCCTTGTCATAGGGGTTTTTCTATGTTATAATCGCACTGTTGTGACAAAAAACACGCCTTTCGATTTGACGATGGTGCTCCTGCCAAAATGCAGAGGTCTTCGCCAGAGCTAACCGGGTTCTTAACGCGTCCCGGCAGAAAAGAAATGCGGAAGATTTTAACCAAATGGAGGTAAAGACATGAGCGTTATTTCTATGAAGCAGTTACTTGAAGCAGGTGTTCATTTTGGACATCAGACCAGAAGATGGAACCCTAAGATGGCTCCTTACATCTTCACCGAGAGAAACGGTATCCACATCATCGACCTGCAGAAGTCCGTTGTAAAGGTTGACGAGGCTTACAAGGCAGTATCCGAGATCGCCGCACAGGGTGGCACCATTCTGTTCGTTGGTACCAAGAAGCAGGCACAGGACGCTGTAAAGGTTGAGGCTGAGCGTTGTGGTATGTACTATGTAAACGAGAGATGGTTGGGTGGTATGCTGACCAACTTCAGAACCATCCAGTCCCGTATCGCAAGACTGCATGCAATCGAGACCATGTCTCAGGACGGTACTTTCGATGTACTGCCTAAGAAGGAAGTTATTCAGTTAAAGAAAGAATGGGAGAAGCTGGAGAAGAACCTGGGCGGTATCAAGAACATGACCAGAGTTCCCGACGCTATCTTCGTTGTAGATCCCAAGAAGGAGAGAATCTGCGTACAGGAAGCTCATGCACTGGGCATCACTCTGATTGGTATCGGTGATACCAACTGTGATCCTGAAGAGTTGGATTACATCATCCCCGGTAATGATGACGCTATCAGAGCCGTTAAGCTGATCGTTTCCAAGATGGCTGATGCTGTGATCGAAGCAAAGCAGGGCGAAGCTGTATACAGTGACGCTGACGTTGCTACCGAGGCTGAGGATATCGAAGAGGTTGCAGCTGACGCCGAATAATCCGATTCCATAAGAAAAGCATAGGAACCCAGATTGCGATGCCTGTCATTACGGTCTGGGTTCTTGAGGATAATATATTAATTAAGAAGAGAGGATAAAAAAATGGCAATTACCGCATCTATGGTAAAAGAGCTCCGTGAAATGACCGGCGCTGGTATGATGGATTGTAAGAAGGCTCTGAACGAGACCAATGGAGATATGGACGCAGCTGTTGAGTTCCTGAGAAAGAACGGACAGGCTAAGGCTGAGAAGAAAGCAAGCCGTATCGCAGCAGAAGGTGTTGCTCGAGCAGCTATCTCCGCAGATGGCAAGACCGCTTGCGTAATCGAAGTAAACTCCGAGACCGACTTCGTTGCAAAGAACGAGACCTTTACTTCTTTCGTAGAGGCTGTTAATGCAGCAGCACTTGCTTCCGATTTACAGGGTGGCAAGGATGGCGAAGATATCGAAGCACTGTTAGCAGTTCCTTTCGAAGGCGCAACCGTTAAGGATGCTCTGGTAGAGAAGACTGCAACCATCGGTGAGAAGCTGTCCATTCGCCGTTTCGAGAAGGTAGCCGGAGATGTAGCAGTATCCTACATCCATGGTGGCGGCCGTATCGGTGTTATCGTTGCAGCTAACGGCGCATCTGATGACGCAGCAAGAGAAGCACTGACCAACATCGCTATGCAGGTAGCAGCTATGAATCCTACCTACATCAGCAGAAATGATATTTCCGCAGAAGAGCTGGCTAAGTTACAGGAGATCACTGTTGACGCAGCTCTGAACGATCCTGCATCCCTGCCTAAGCCCATTCTGAACAAGCTGATCGACAAGGCTATGAACAGTTCTGCATGGAGCGATGAGGACAAGGCTATCTACGAAGAGAAGAAGAGCAACATGAACTACCTGTTCAACTTTCTGTCCAAAGAAGCTGCAGCTGCTCTGGCTGAGCTGGCTATGGCTGACAAGGACGCTATCGTATCTGACAAGATCTTCAAGGGTCTGGCAGACGGTCGTGTATCCAAGCAGCTGAAGGAGATCTGTCTGTTAGATCAGACCTACGTTAAGGCTGAGGATGGCAAGCAGACCGTAGCTAAGTATTTGGAGAGCGTTAACAAGGCTCTGACCATCGCTAAGGTTGTTCGCTTCGAAGTTGGCGAAGGCATGGAAAAGAAGAACGAAGACTTCGCAGCAGAAGTTGCCGCTCAGATGAAAGGTTGATTATAGGATGATACGGTAGAAAAAGGCATACGCGAGTATGCCTTTTTTGTTTGATGAATGGAAAGTTACGCGAGCAATGAGCCGCGCATAGGCATAGTGAAGACAGCGATGGGCGCTTGCGCACAATTCGCTGTCTTTACTTATGCCGAGATGCGGCGAACGCCGCGATATGAAATAAGATTGGCAGCGTTCTTTGCTGACAATCTTATGAATAGCGTGGCTCATTGCGGATGGTAGTTTCAAATCCACGAACGTCCACAGCAAACGGAACGTCCTTCCGCGGTGGGCATCGCGGCATTTATTATAGCCTACGTTACGAAATGCCCTGTAATTTACGTTTTTTCTCTGCTGAGCCCCGGAAGATTCCGACAAGCGGGGCGTAATCTACATTTTTTCTCTGTTAAGCCCCGGAAGATTCAGACAAGCGGGGCGAAATCCGTGTTTTTTCTCTGTTGAGCCCCGGAAGTTTCCGACAAGCAGGGCGTAATCCATGTTTTTTCTCTGTTGAGCCCCGGAAGATTCCGACAAGCGGGGCGTAATCCATGTTTTTCTCTGTTGAGCCCCGGAAGATCCTGACAAGCGGGGCGTAATCCATGTTTTTTCTCTGCTGAGCCCCGGAAGATTCCGACAAGCGGGGCGTAATCCGTGTTTTTTCTCTGCTGAGCCCCGGAGGTTTCCGACAAGCGGGGCGTAATTCGTGTTTTTTCTCTGCTGAGCCCCGGAAGTTCCTGACAAGCGGGGCGTAATCCATGTTTTTTCTCTGTTGAGCCCCGGAAGTTTCCGACAAGCGGGGCGTAATCCGTGTTTTTTCTCTGCTGAGCCCCGGAAGTTTCCGACAAGCGGGGCGTAATCTACATTTTTTCTCTGCTGAGCCCCGGAAGTTTCCGACAAGCGGGGCGTAATCTACATTTTTCTTCTACTATGTCCCGAAGATAAAACCCTCCGCAATGAGCCACGCTATTCATAAGATTGTCAGCAAAGAACGCTGCCAATCTTATTTCATATCGCGGCGTTCGCCGCATCTCGGCATAAGTAAAGACAGCGAATCATGCGCGAGCGCCCATCGCTGTCTTCACTATGCCTATGCGCGGCTCATTGCTCGCGTAACTTTCCATTTACCGATAAAATTCCACCAGAGAATCCAGCTTTGCGGACATATTCATCATCATGGCATCCAGGACGGTGATGGCGGTCATGCATTCCATGACGACTACAGCTCTGGGGACGATGATGGGATCGTGGCGGCCGCGGATGGTAAGCTCTGTATTTTCACCGGAGCAGTTCACAGTCTGCTGGGGGCGGAAGATGGAAGGAGTGGGCTTCACGTAAGCTCGGATGAGTAAGGGGCTGCCATCACTCATGCCACCTAAAGTTCCGCCGGAATGATTGCTGGCCTTGACAACTTTACCGTTCTCCATGCGGAAGGGATCGTTGTTCTCGCTGCCGGTATGGCGGGCTGCTTCGGCACCGTCACCAAGCTCCACAGCCTTAACGGCACCGATGGACATAATGGCCTTCGCCAGATTGGCATCCAGTTTCTCAAAGACCGGGTCTCCGATTCCGGCGGGAAGACCTTCCACGAGGCATTCCATGCAGCCACCAACGGAATCGCAGTTTTCTCTGGCCTGGTGCAGATAAGCACAGGCCTTTTCGTCAGCCTCTGCATCCGGCATGGCAGTAATGGTGGAGCGGGCAGTGTCCCGGTTATATTTTGCAGGATCCGCATCGATGGGGCCGATGGAACGGGTATAGGCGAATACGGTAATACCCATCTGTTCCAGAATCTTTGCAGCAATAGCTCCGGCCGCCACACGCCCGATGGTCTCACGACCGGAAGAACGGCCACCACCCCGATAATCCCGAAAACCGTATTTGGCATCAAAGCAGTAATCTGCATGGCCGGGACGGTAATTCTCTGCAATCTCGCTGTAATCTGCGGAGATCTGGGAGGTATTGCGGACCATCAGGGAGATGGGAGTACCGGTAGTCTTTCCGTCAAAGACACCGGACAGAATCTCCACCTGATCGGCTTCTTTACGTTGTGTAGTGATAGCACTGGTGCCGGGTTTACGGCGATCCAGATATTTCTGAATATCTTCTTCGGAGAGAGGAAGTCCGGCGGGACAGCCGTCCACGACGACACCCAGTGCCTTTCCGTGGGATTCTCCCCAGGTAGTGATCTTGAAAATGTTACCAAATGTTGAACCGGCCATGACAGTTCTCCTTTTTCCACTGTTCAGAACCTCACCCATGCATTCGCAAAAGCGCACGATGAATTGTGCGTTCTGGTTGCTGCACAGTTAATTTTGATCATTTATGGAGCGGTGACTCTATTCGAGTCACCTTACGAATCATAAAACTGCTATTTACATGCAAGCATGACATATCAGTTTTAACGATCCTTAGAGGTCAGAATAGTTACTTTTTATCATAAATTATACGCAATTACTGAAAAAATCGCAACTTTTTTATAGAAAAAGGATGCAACACAAAACAAAATATGCTATCATATGACATAAGTACTAACGGGAAGTAAAAGGTCGACACGGGAATGGAAAAAACTACGGAAGAAAAAGCCAGAGCGAAACTTCTGAAATTGGGCAGAAAGAACAAATGGAACAGAGCGGTAGCAGTGCCGTTGCTGTTTTTTGTGATGTCTTTTTTTCATATCCGGAATTATTGCCACAACAACGGAAAGCGTTTTGCAGTGATGCTCGGTACCTTTTTCCTGTTTGCGGTTTATAGCAGCTTTTCTTTTCCGGCCTTTATCACCGAGGATACCGGAACGGATTATGAACTGAAAAATACCGACACCCAGAACATCTCTCTGGCAGAGGAAAAGGAACCGGATATGGCAGGTCTGGAACTTTTGGAGGATGAGGATGTGTTGGAACAGTCGGATTACAACAGCACTTCCCATGGGTATGCACTGGTGGATAAGTATGACGCTTCCGATATTCTGCAGGCGTCCGAGGCTATTGTGAGCGAGAATGCGGATGCTGAGAAGACCGGAGAAGACGGCAGTGTGACAGAAGACGATAACGCAGAGCAGGAGGAATTCCGTTCCGATGACTGGCGTCTGGTTCTGATCAACAAACAGAATTCCATTCCGGATGATTATGCGTTCCAGCTAGGTACTATCAAAGGAAAGATGCAGTGCGACAAGAGAATTCTGGAAGATCTGCTGGCTATGCTGGAAGCGGCGGAAGAGGACGGTGTGAATCTGACCATCTGCTCTCCATACCGGGATCTGGAATATCAGCAGATGTTGTTTAACCGCAAGATCGAGCGCTATATGAAGCGTGGTATGTCCTATATGGAGGCGTATCAGCTGTCCAGTCAGGCGGTGACCGTACCGGGAGCCAGTGAGCATCAGATCGGTCTGGCACTGGACATTGTCTGCAACGACTATATGTCGCTGGACGAAGGCTTTGGAGATACGAAAGCAGGAAAATGGCTGGCAACCAACAGCTGTCGTTTTGGCTTTATTTTACGATACCCTGAAGGCAAGGAAAACATCACGGGAATCGAATATGAACCTTGGCATTTTCGTTATGTGGGCAAGGCCGCAGCAACGGTGATCATGGAACAGGGAATCTCGTTAGAAGAATTCTGGGAGGAATATGTAGAAGATGTATCGATTGATTAAACAGGAAGGACGTGCCAAGAGAGGCGAATTTACCACTGTACACGGCGTGATCCAGACACCTGTATTTATGAATGTGGGAACTGTGGCTGCCATCAAGGGCGCTGTGTCCACAGCAGACTTAGAGCAGATCGGGACCCAGGTGGAACTGTCCAATACCTATCATTTACACGTAAGACCGGGAGACCAGATCATCAAGCAGATGGGCGGCCTTCATAAATTTATGTCCTGGAACAAACCGATCCTGACGGATTCCGGTGGATTTCAGGTATTTTCTCTGGCGGGGCTGCGCAAAATCAAGGAAGAGGGCGTAACTTTCCGCTCTCATATCGACGGACACAAGATTTTCATGGGCCCGGAGGAGAGCATGCAGATCCAGTCCAATCTGGGATCTACCATTGCCATGGCTTTTGACGAGTGTGCCCCCAGTAAGGCAGACCGGATGTATGTACAAAATTCCGTGGAACGTACCACCAGATGGCTGCAGAGATGTCAGGCGGAGATGAAGCGCCTGAACAGTTTAGAGGATACGGTGAACCCACACCAGCTGTTATTCGGTATCAATCAGGGTGCTATCTATGAAGATATCCGTATCGAGCATGCCAAGCGGATCGCTGAGATGGATCTGGACGGTTATGCGGTCGGCGGTCTGGCAGTTGGCGAGACCCATGAGGAAATGTACCACATTCTGGATGAGGTGGTACCTTATCTCCCAGTGAACAAGCCAACCTACCTTATGGGTGTGGGTACCCCGGCTAATATTCTGGAGGGTGTAGAACGAGGTGTTGATTTCTTCGACTGTGTGTATCCGACGAGAAACGGACGCCATGGACATTTATATACCAACCATGGAAAGATTAATCTGTTCAATGCCAAATACGAACTGGATGGCAGACCCATCGAAGAGGGCTGCAACTGTCCTGCCTGCCAGAGATACTCCAGAGCTTATATCCGTCATCTGTTAAAGGCGAAAGAGATGCTGGGTATGCGTCTTTGTGTACTCCACAATCTGTATTTTTATAATACCATGATGACGGAGATCCGTGATGCCTTGGATGCAGGCCGTTTTGCAGAATATAAAAAACAGAAGCTGGATTCCATGGCTACACCGTTAGAATAAGTTACAACTGTCGGAGTTTAGAGGAATTTCATACAATTTTATGCAAAAAAGACTTGCCCCTTAAGCTATTTTTGTGTATCATACTTACTTGTACAGAAAGTTTTACAGGCGTAACACGCCGGAATGGAGGAACAAATGGGTATTTTATTAACTGAGTCAGAGGCTGCTGCAGCAGGTTCCGGAACCAGCATGATCGTTATGCTTCTTGTATATGCAGTATTGATCGGTGCAATGTGGTTTTTCTTTATGAGACCGCAGAAGAAGGAACAGAAGAGAGTAGCTGCAATGCTGTCCAACTTAGAGACAGGTGACTGCGTTCTGACCACTTCCGGTTTCTATGGCATCGTGATCGACATTACCGATGATACTGTGATCGTAGAGTTCGGTAATAACAAGAACTGCCGTATCCCTATGGAAAAATCTGCCATCAGCAAGGTAGAGAAGCCCGGCGAGAACTAAGAAAAAGTGAAAAAGGAGCAATGCCAGAAGATGGTGTTGCTTCTTTTTTATATCTATGAAATCCAAACAAAGTTGATCTATTTTAATGTATGAATTTGCATTTATGTTAATTTTCAATGTTGAAATTTAGTACTGTATCAGTTATTATGAAATAAGTATTTTACGTAAAAATACAGGAAATATCACAGGAAACGAGGAAAATAACACTATGGAGTTACATATTACCTGTATTCCCGGCGATGGCATCGGACCGGAGATCGTCAGGGAGACGAAAAAAGTTTTAGACAAAGTTGCGCATAAATATGGTCATAAAATGATCTATAAGGATATTTTAATGGGTGGAGCCTCTATTGATGTCCACGGTGTACCTCTGACCGAGGAAGCGATTGCGTATGCCAAAGCGGCAGATGCGGTGCTGATGGGATCCATTGGCGGCAACACTACTACCTCTCCCTGGTACAAGCTTCCTCCCGAGAAGCGTCCCGAGGCGGGACTGCTGGCACTGCGTAAAGCATTGAATCTGTTTGCTAATTTAAGACCCGCAGTACTTTACGATGAACTGGCAGCAGCGTGCCCTCTGAAAGAGGAGATCAGCAAAGCCGGATTTGACATGCTGATCATGAGAGAGCTGACCGGCGGACTTTACTTCGGTGAGCGTAAGACTATCGAAGAGAACGGTGTGAGAAAAGCTATTGATACCCTGACCTACGATGAGAACGAGATCCGTCGAATTGCTATCAAAGGTTTTGATATTGCCAGAAAGCGGAAAAAGAAAGTTACCAGCGTGGATAAAGCCAATGTCCTGGATTCCTCCAGATTGTGGAGAAAGGTCGTGGAAGAGGTCGCGAAGGATTATCCTGACGTTACTTTGGAACATATGCTGGTAGACAATTGTGCCATGCAGCTGGTGAAGGATCCCGCACAGTTTGATGTGATCCTGACAGAGAATATGTTCGGAGATATCCTGTCCGATGAGGCAAGTATGGTGACCGGTTCCATCGGAATGTTAGCCAGTGCCAGCTTGAACGATACAAAGTTCGGTCTCTACGAGCCCAGCCACGGTTCCGCTCCGGACATTGCCGGTAAAGATATTGCAAACCCTATCGCCACTGTTTTAAGCGCGGCTATGATGCTTCGTTACAGCTTTGACCTGGATGAAGAAGCAGATGCCATCGAGGCAGCGGTGAAGAAAGTATTGCAGGACGGCTTCCGCACCGGCGATATCATGTCTGAGGGCTGCACGCGGGTAGGCTGTACCGAGATGGGCGACCTTCTGGCAGAAAGAATCTGACAACAATTAAGCGGTTACATTTGCGAATAGAGAAGAGAAAGAGAGACAAAGATATGAGAAGTGATTCTGTAAAGACAGGAACTGCCCAGGCACCCCACAGAAGTCTGTTCAATGCCCTGGGATTTACCGAAGAAGAGAGAAGACGCCCCATGATCGGTATCGTCAGCTCCTTCAATGAGATCGTACCCGGACATATGAATCTGGATAAGATCACCGAAGCTGTAAAAATGGGCGTAGCCATGGCAGGTGGTATGCCGGTAGTATTCCCCGCCATCGCTGTATGCGACGGTATTGCCATGGGACATGTGGGAATGAAATATTCCCTTGTGACCAGGGATCTGATTGCCGACAGCACCGAGTGCATGGCTATGGCACACGGATTTGACGGTCTGGTGTGTATTCCCAACTGTGACAAGAACGTTCCCGGACTTTTGATGGCGGCAGCCAGAGTGAATATTCCTACGATCTTCGTATCCGGCGGTCCCATGTTAGCCGGACATGTACACGGACAGAAGAGAAGCTTATCCTCTATGTTCGAGGCAGTGGGAAGTGTGGCAGCCGGTACCATGACTATGGATGAACTGGCTGAATTCGAGGAAAAGGTATGTCCTACCTGCGGTTCCTGCTCCGGTATGTACACCGCGAACTCCATGAACTGCCTGACCGAGGCTATCGGTATGGGACTGAGAGGCAACGGCACCATTCCTGCCGTATATTCCGAGCGTATCCGTCTGGCAAAACATGCCGGCATGAAGATCATGGAACTGGTAGAGAAAAATATCCGTCCCAGAGACATTATGACACCGGAAGCATTCCAGAATGCACTGACGGTAGATATGGCGCTGGGCTGCTCCACGAATACTATGCTGCATCTGCCCGCTATTGCAAGAGAAGCCGGCGTGGAACTGAATCTGGAGATCGCCAACGAGATCTCCGCCAAGACTCCGAACCTGTGCCACCTGGCACCGGCGGGCCCTACTTATATGGAAGATCTGAATGAAGCAGGCGGTGTCTATGCGGTAATGAACGAATTGTCCAAGAGGGGACTTTTGAATCTCGATTGTCTGACAGCAAACGGCACTACCGTAGGCGAGAATATTAAGAATTGTGTAAACAAGAATCCGGAAGTCATCCGTCCTGTGGAAAATCCTTACTCCCAGACCGGAGGTATCGCTGTACTGAAGGGGAATCTGGCACCGGACAGCGGCGTGGTCAAGAGATCTGCCGTGGCACCGGAGATGTTGGTACACGAGGGCCCTGCCAGAGTATTCGACTGTGAAGAGGATGCTATTGATGCCATTAAGTCCGGCAGAATCGTGGCAGGTGACGTAGTGGTAATCCGTTACGAAGGCCCCAAGGGAGGCCCCGGCATGCGTGAGATGCTGAATCCTACTTCTGCCATCGCAGGAATGGGACTGGGTTCCAGCGTGGCACTGATCACGGATGGACGTTTTTCAGGAGCATCCAGAGGAGCATCCATCGGACATGTATCCCCTGAGGCAGCAGTGGGCGGCCCGATCGCACTGGTGGAAGAGGGAGACATCATCCGTATCAATATCCCGGAGAACAAGCTGGATGTACTGGTATCTGACGAAGAACTGGCAGCGAGAAGAGCAAAATGGCAGCCCAGAGAACCCAAGATCACCACAGGCTATCTGGCAAGATATCATGAACTGGTGACCAGCGGCAACCGTGGTGCGGTACTGGAAGCACCTTCTCAGAAGAACTAAGCAATCATTAAATAACCGGAGGGATTTTGAAATGCAGTTAACGGGATCGGAAATTCTGGTAGAATGTCTGAAGGAGCAGGGGTAGATACCGTATTCGGTTACCCCGGCGGAGCAATCCTTAATATTTATGACGCACTTTATAAGCACAGTGGGGAGATCAAACATATTCTGACTTCCCATGAACAGGGGGCGGCACATGCGGCGGACGGCTATGCGAGAGCTACGGGAAAAGTAGGTGTCTGCATGGCTACCAGCGGTCCCGGCGCCACGAATCTAGTCACTGGTATTGCTACGGCTTACATGGATTCTGTACCGATGGTAGCGATCACCGCCAACGTTACCTTGCCTTTACTCGGTAAGGACAGCTTCCAGGAGGTGGATATCGCCGGCGTGACCATGCCTATTACGAAGCATGGCTATATTGTGAAAAATGTGGAGATCCTGGCAGATACCATCCGCAAGGCATTCCATATTGCCAGAAGCGGCAGACCGGGCCCTGTGCTGATCGATATTACGAAGGATGTGACTGCGGCAACCTGCGAGTATACACCTGTGACCATTCAGCCGGAGGAAAGAGTGACCCGCTACACCAGAGAAGAACTGATGCTGGTAGCGGAAATGATACATAAGGCAAAGAAGCCGTATATCTATCTGGGCGGCGGTGCTATTATCTCCGGAGCAAGTGCGGAGGTGGCAGAGTTCGCAGAACTTATCGATGCACCGGTATGCGATACCCTGATGGGAAAAGGCGCTTTTGACGGCAGAAGCGAGCGCTATACAGGAATGATCGGTATGCACGGCACCAAGACTTCCAATCTGGGCGTCAGTGAGTGTGACCTGTTAGTAGCACTGGGAGCCAGATTCTCAGACCGTGTGACGGGTAACCCGAAGAAGTTCGCAGAGAACGCAAGAATCATCCAACTGGATGTGGATGCTGCGGAGATCAACAAGAATATCCGTGTGGATGCATCTCTGGTAGGAGATCTGAAGAAGACTCTGACCGAATTGAATGCCTGCCTGTCGAAACAGGAACATCCGGAGTGGATGGCGCATATAATGGAACTGAAGGAAAAATATCCCCTGAAATACGATGACGAAAATCTGTCCTGTCCTTATATCATGCAGGAGATTGACCGTGTAACGAACGGAGAAGCCATCATCACCACAGACGTGGGACAGCATCAGATGTGGGCGGCACAGTATTATCATTATACGAAGCCCTGTACCTTCCTGTCTTCCGGAGGATTAGGTACCATGGGTTACGGTCTGGGAGCCTGCATCGGTGCGCAGATCGGACAGCCGGATAAGGTCTGCATCAACATTGCAGGCGACGGATGTTTCCGCATGAACATGAACGAACTGGCTACTGCCAGCCGTTACAACATTCCCATCATCCAGGTGGTCATTAACAACCAGGTGCTGGGCATGGTAAGACAGTGGCAGACACTGTTCTATGGAAAACGCTATTCCCAGACAGTACTGAAGGATAAGGTGGATTTCTGCAAGGTGGCAGAAGGACTGGGCTGTACCGCCATCCGCGTGACCAAAAAGGAAGAAGTGGCACCGGCCATCGAGAAGGCCATTGCCCTGAAAGCACCGGTACTGATCGAGTGCATGATCCCGGAGGATGATAAGGTATTCCCCATGGTTCCGGCAGGAGCCCCCATCAGCGAAGTGTTTGACGGAGATGATTTGAAAAGGCAGTCCTGATGAAAAAGACGACGAAAAGATTAGTTTTGGCAGTACTTTTATTTTTGCTGTTATTACTGACCGGATATTTTATTCTGGCATTTTATTACAGAGAAGGCTTCTCTGTAAATACCTGGATCAACGGTGTCTACTGTACCGGAAAAACGGTGGAGGAAGTGAATTCGGAGCTTCTGTTGCGTACAGAGGCTCCGAATATTGTCATCGTGGACAGAGAGGGGACAGAGTATACAATCTCTCTTGCGGAAGCAGATTATCAGGCAGATTACAGTAACGTACTGGAACATTACCGGCAGGAACAGAATCCGTTCCTGTGGGTGGACAATGTTCTGTTTCACTCCCGGAGGGAACTTTCTCCCACAGTGACCGTGGATGTGGATGGGCTTCGGAGAGCTTATGATTCTCTGGAATTTGTACGGGCCGAACAACAGAAGAACAAGGATTACAGCCTTGCCCGGGATACGTCGGGCGAGTACGTCTTCACGGATGGACTTGCGGGACGCATTGACTTGGAGAAGGCTTTTTTGGCGTTGGAGAACACAGTAGAAAACGGGCAGGAGACGTTAAACCTGTCAGATAGTGGCTGTTATTATGACATCACTCCAAATGAGAACCAGAAAACTCTGCGGAATCTCTGGAAGGAGATTGAACGTTATCAGAGCTGTGATATTGTCTATTGCTTTGGACAGGAGAGACATCCGGTGACGGCAGCGGACTGTGCCTCTTTTCTGGTGACGGAGAATGGTCTGCCGGTGACGGATCAGACCGGTAACTTTGTACTGGATGAAGAAGCCGTGACGGCGTATGTAGAGCAACTGGCCGAAAAGTATGACGGTTATGGCCGTACCAGACAATTCCACAGTACCAGAGGAGATGTGATCACCATCGAGGGCGGCACCTATGGAAGCAAGCTGGATCAGAAAAAAGAGACTGCATACCTGATGGAGCATCTGCTGGATGCCGGTGTACATACGGGGACACAGCAGTCCCATGTTCCCACTTACGAGAGAGAAGCTTTCTGCTATGGCAGGGATGACATCGGAGATACCTATATCGAAGTGGATATGACACAACAGAAAATGTACTATTATGAAAAGGGGGAACTGCGGCTGGAGACGGATGTGGTGACCGGCAACATGCGCAGACGTATGGGAACACCGGAGGGGGTGAATTTCGTCTATAACAAGCAGAAGGACAGAGTACTGCGGGGACCGGGCTATGCCTCCCCTGTGAAATTCTGGGTACCTGTAAAGGGCAGCATCGGTATCCACGATGCCAGCTGGAGAAAAGAGTTCGGCGGGGACATCTACCAGACTGCCGGTTCCCATGGCTGTATCAATACACCGAAGGACAAAATGGAAGAATTGTACGACATGGTACAGATCGGTACCCCTGTCGTAATGTTTTATTAATAAAACAGACATTTTCTGACAAAATGTGTGCGGGATGCGAACATTTTGAAAATAATTTAACAATGTAGTTGACTAAAGCAAATGAAAAGCTTATTCTATACCTATGCTTTTTATAAAAAATTTAGAAAATATCGAGGAGGTCTTTGAAAATGGCAAGAGTGTATAACTTTTCCGCAGGCCCTGCAGTACTCCCTGAGGAGGTATTGCAGGAAGCAGCCGATGAAATGCTGGATTATAGAGGAACCGGCATGTCCGTAATGGAGATGAGCCATCGATCTAAAGCCTATGATACGATCATTAAGGAAGCGGAAGCTGATCTCAGAGAACTGATGAATATCCCGGACAACTATAAGGTACTGTTTTTGCAGGGCGGTGCGAGCCAGCAGTTTGCCATGATCCCCATGAACCTGATGAAGAACCGTGTGGCAGACTACATCGTAACCGGTCAGTGGGCGAAGAAGGCATATCAGGAGGCTTCCCTGTACGGCAAGGCAAATAAGATCGCTTCTTCTGAGGATAAGACCTTCTCTTATATTCCCGATTGCTCCGATCTGCCCATCAGCGAGGATGCCGATTACGTGTACATATGCGAGAATAATACCATCTACGGTACGAAATTCAAGACCCTGCCCAATACCAAGGGTAAGCCTCTGGTTGCAGATGTATCCAGCTGCTTTTTATCCGAGCCGGTAGATGTGACAAAATACGGTGTGATCTATGGCGGCGTACAGAAAAATATCGGACCTGCAGGTGTGGTTATCGTGATCATCCGTGAGGACCTGATCACTGAGGATGTGCTTCCCGGTACACCGACCATGCTTCGTTATAAGATCCATGCAGATGCGGATTCTCTGTACAATACGCCTCCCGCATATGGCATCTACATCTGCGGCAAGGTATTTAAATGGCTGAAGAAGATGGGCGGTCTGGAAGCAATGAAGGAGCGCAATGAGAAAAAGGCGAAGATCCTGTATGACTACCTGGATGAAAGCAAGCTGTTCAAGGGAACCGTCCGCAAGGAAGACAGATCCCTGATGAATGTTCCGTTCATTACCGGTAATGAGGAGTTAGATGCCAAATTCGTCAAAGAGGCGAAGGAGGCAGGCTTCGAGAACCTGAAAGGTCACAGAACCGTAGGCGGCATGAGAGCAAGTATCTACAATGCGATGCCCATCGAAGGTGTGGAGAAGCTGGTAGAGTTCATGAAGAAGTTTGAAGCGGAGAACGCTTAAGGGGGAGAAAAATGTTTCAGATCAATTGCCTGAATCCCATTTCCAAAGTGGGACTGGATCGTCTGACAGCAGACTATAAAGTAATCGATAATATGAATGACGCAGAGGGCGTTCTGGTCCGCAGTGCTTCCATGCATGAGCTGGATCTGCCGGAAAATCTGCTGGCAGTAGCGAGAGCCGGTGCCGGAGTGAACAACATTCCTCTGGATAAATGTGCCCAAAAGGGTATCGTAGTATTCAATACTCCCGGTGCCAACGCCAATGGTGTAAAGGAACTGGTGATCGCTGGTATGCTGTTAGCTGCCCGTGATGTAGTAGGCGGTATCGAATGGGTCAAGGCATCCAAAGACAACGCTGACATTGCCAAAGCCGCAGAAAAAGAAAAGAAGAAATTCGCCGGTACGGAAGTAATGGGCAAAAAGTTAGGTGTCATCGGTCTGGGCGCTATCGGCGTTAAGGTGGCCAATACAGCAGTAAGCCTCGGTATGGAGGTCTATGGCTATGATCCTTATGTATCTGTCAATGCTGCATGGAACTTAAGCCGTTCTGTCAAGCATGTGACGAATGTGGAAGAAATTTATGCAGATTGTGATTACATTACGATACATGTACCGCTTCTGGATTCCACAAAGGGTATGATCAACAAGGAAGCTATCAGCAAAATGAAAGATGGCGTGGTCCTGTTAAACTTTGCAAGGGATCTGCTGGCAAATGAGGCAGATGTTCTGGAGGCATTAAAGAGTGGCAAGGTAGCCCGTTATGTATCTGATTTCCCGAATCCTACGACAGCAGGACAGCCCAGCTGTATCGTGATCCCTCATCTGGGCGCAAGCACCGAGGAATCCGAGGATAACTGTGCGAAGATGGCTGTGGAAGAACTGATGGATTATCTGGAGAACGGCAATATTCGCAACAGCGTAAATTATCCTGCCTGCGATATGGGCGTATGCAGTCAGGCCGGAAGAATTGCAATTTTCCATAAAAATATTGCCAATATGTTGAATCAGTTTACCGCAGTGATCGGTGAGAAGAACATCAATATCTCCGATATGACCAATAAATCCCGCGGTGAAGTGGCATATACCATGCTGGATATTGAAAATGCGGCAACACAGGATCTGGTAGAATCCTTACAGAAGATCGACGGTGTCTTCCGCGTACGTGTGGTAAAGTAAGACATTTGTCTGAATAGCAGAAAAATATGCAGGCATCGGCTATAAAAGGCCGGTGCCTGCTTTACGTTTCCGGTGTAATGCCAAAAACAGCGGAAATAGTGGTAAAATCAGTGTAAAATGTCAGAAACTTACAGACATTTTTTCGTAAAAGCGTTGTATGATATGAGGGAATCTGTTATACTTGGCATGGACCAAAGACGTAAGCCACAAGAGAAAGAAGGAACAAAACAGATGAAATTTGATATGCATTGTCATACAAAAGAAGGATCTATGGATGGAAAGGTTCCTATTGACGATTTTATTGCGGAATTGATCCGCAAGGGTTTTAACGGTATGCTGGTCAGTGATCATAATTCTTATAATGGTTACCGCACGTGGAAACGAAATATAAAAGATCAAAAATTTAAAGATTTTGTGGTATTGAAGGGGATTGAATATGATACGATTGATGCGGGACATATTCTGGTGATCATGCCGGAGACCATTAAGCTGAAAATTCTGGAGCTTCGTGGATTGCCGGTGCAGATCCTGATCGATATCGTGCATAAGAACGGTGGAATATTAGGGCCGGCACATCCCTGCGGTGAGAAATATTTAAGCTTTACCAATACCCTGAAGAAGCGGAATCAGATGGCGGTGATGAATCAGTTTGATTTTCTGGAAGGCTTCAATGCCTGTGAGAGCGTAGAGAGCAACCATTGTGCAAAGGTACTGGCGGAAATGTACGCACTGCCAGCCTTCGGTGGAAGCGATGCTCACAAAACGGACTGTGTCGGTATGGCGTATACTGACATCCCGGAGCAGATTCATTGTGAATCCGATCTGATCCGGGCAGTGAAGCTGGGAGAAGGGATCAAATGCGGAGGATCCTATTACCGGGGTACTACCAAAGAGAAGATCGGAAAAGCCAATAATATTCTGGTACAGTCCTTCTGGTTCTATAACAGACTGGGAAGCCTGTACCGGCATCACAGAAGAAAGGCAGAAATGCATAAGATGGTATAGGTCCCCTGGGCCTATACTTTTTTGTAACTATTCAGAGCCATGTAAAGATTATCAAATGAGCGTCGAATGCTTGCATTCGTAAGAGCAATTGATAATCTTTATAGGGCGAAGTAACCACATGAGCAAAAGAAAAGCCTCGCAGAGGCGGTTTTGCGAATGGGGTTCTGAATAGTTACCTTTTTTATACAATTTTATACACATCGTAATCTGAGTTCATAAATTCTTAAGATGCTTTTACGATAGAAATAGGGTATAATATGCATAAATAAGTAAGCAATATGGAATGTTCCGTAGAACTTGCTTTCAGGGGAAGAGCGTAAGGCGCTACCTGTAATTAAGAGGAGAGAAATATATGAGAAAAAATTTAAGGGGCAGAAAAGCAACCGCGATCGCACTGGCATCCGTTATGGCAATGTCGCTTGCAGCCTGCGGCAGGCAGGATGGATCGAATCAGGTGGGACAGACAGAACAGAAGGAATATGTATATGTTCCCGAATACCTGGAGTTGGATGATAATACGAATTCCAGCTACAGCAACATGACAGTACAGGGAGATAAGCTGTATTATACAAATTACCAATGGGATGAAGCTTCCGGTGAGAGCAAGGTCGTGCTTGGAGCTTATTCGCTGACAGACGGTTCCCGGGAGGATCTGCCGATCACCATTAATGCTGACGGCGGTGGAATCTATTCCATGCAGGCAGATGCGGAAGGTAATATTTATACTGCGGAATTTGAGTGGAATGCCACAGAAGGTGATGACGCTTATACACAGCAGACGACTGTGTTGCACAAGTACGATGCATCCGGTACGGAACTGATGGCACAGGATATCACGGACATCATGCAGCAGGATGAGAACAATTCCTATGTGGGCAGCATGTGCCTGGACGACCAGGGCAGATTTTATATCAGCTCTGATTCACTGATCCGGCTGTTTGGCAGTGACGGACAATTTCAGGGAGCTGTGCAGACGGACAGCCAGTGGATCCAGGGCATGGGAAAAGCAAAAGACGGCAAGGTATACCTGGCTTATTATGACCAATCCGGCAACGTGAAGCTATCCCAGATCGACTTTGACGGCAAAGCATTGGGACAGACATATGATAACTTCCCGAACACGAACGGCAACGGAGGCTTGTGTGCCGGAATAGAAAATGATCTTCTGGTGAATACGGATACTGCCCTGTATGATTATAGTCTCGCAGACCAGAAGACTACCGAAATACTGAGCTGGCTGGACAGTGATATTAACGGCAGTTATGTTACCTATGCCGCAGCCACCGCAGATGGTAAGATCCTGGCAGTAGTCAATGACTGGAACACAGGGGAAACTGACCTGGTGAAGCTGACCAGAACCAAGGCCAGTGAGGTGGCACAGAAGTCCCAGATCACGATCGGAACCCTGTATACCTCCCAGAGCCTTCAGGCAGCAGCCGTAGCCTTCAACAAGCAGAGTAATGAATATCATGTCAATATTAAAACATATATCGATGATAATAACTGGACCGAAACTTCCTGGGCGGATGGCATTACAGCCATGAACAATGATATTACCTCCGGAGCCGGGTGCCCGGATATCTTGGATCTGTCCAACCTGGATGTCAAGGAACTGGCTTCCAAGGGTGTATTCGAGGATATGACACCTTATCTGGAGAAGAGCAGTGTATTAAGCAAGGACGATTTCTTTGAAAATATTGTAGACAGTTATACCTTTGACGGAAAACTGGTGGGAATTCCGAAGAGCTTCACCTTAAACACGATCGTCGGCAAGACCTCCGAAGTAGGTGATAAGAAGGGCTGGACCATTGACGATATTATAGCCTATGCAGGCCAGCACGAAGGTGCTTCCCTGTTTGAGGGCATGACCAAGAGCGGTATGCTGTACACACTGTTAGCCTATGATCTGGACAGCTATATTGACTGGGAGACGGGAAAGTGCAGCTTTGATTCGGAAGATTTCCAGAAAGTACTGGAATTTGTCAATACCTTCCCTGAAGAGTATGATTGGCAGAATGATGACAGATCTACACCGGCGAAGATCCAGTCCGGTGAAGTACTGTTGAATATGACAGGCATCTATCAGCTGAACAGTATTCAGGAGGAGGAAGCTATGTTCGGTGAGCCGGTAACCTATATCGGATATCCTACCTCCGGCGGTGGCAGCGGTACTTATATGCAGGCCAGTGAGCTGTATGCGATTACCGCCAAATCCTCCAACAAGGACGGCGCATGGGCATTTATTGAGAACTACCTGAATCAGCCGTTTGATGATCTATATTCCTATGGACTTCCCGCCAGAAAGTCTGCACTGGATGATATGGTGGAGAAGGCACTGAATGTGACATATATGACAGATGAAAACGGTGAGCAGATCCTGGATGAGAACGGGAATCCGATTCCGGAGGACGGTACTTCCGGCATCAGTTACGGAGACTGGGAGTACACCTATCACACTCCTACCGAGGAAGAAATCAATATTCTGAAGGAGCTGATCAGTGTGGCTGAACCTTCCAGTGCAACCGGTAATGATGAGATCACCAATATCATCACGGAGGAAGCGGAAGCATTCTTCAAAGGTCAGAAGTCCGTAGCGGATGTGGCAGGTGTCATTCAGAGCCGTGTACAGGTCTATGTGAATGAAAACAGATAAAGGAAAGGCTTAAAATATCGTGAGCAGACAGCATGTGAAACATACGCGTAAGCATCACAAATTAGATAGAAGAATGCGAAAACTCAAGAGGAGCTCGGGGCTTTTTATAGCCCCCAGCTTCCTTGGAGTTCTTGCGTTCTTTTTTCTACCCTTTCTGGTTGTGATCTTTTATTCCCTGGTGGACAATCCCATCAGTATGAATTTTGTCTTTTTAGACAACTTTAGAAATGTAGTGCAGAATGCCGCTTTCCGTACAGCGGTACATAATACTGCTGTGTTCTCGGCCATTGCCGTACCGCTGGCAGTGGTATTGTCCCTGCTGCTTGCCATTGTATTGGAATCCAAACTTCCGTTCCGGAGCCAGTTCCGTACGTTTTTCTTAAGCCCCATGATGGTACCGGTAGCCTCCATCGTGTTGATCTGGCAGGTATTGTTTCATTATAACGGTGCAGTCAATGATCTGCTGGGAGTCTTCGGCATAGAGAAGATTGACTGGCTGAAGTCCAGCTATTCCATCATTGTTATCGTAATCCTGTTTTTGTGGAAGAATCTTGGATATAATATGATCCTGTTCATGGCAGCCCTGGCCAGCATTCCCAATGATCTGCTGGAGGTGGCGAGGCTGGAGAGCGCAACACCGCTACAGACCTTTTTTTACATCAAGATCCGGTATCTGTCATCGACTTTTTTGTTTGTGACGATCATGTCCCTGATCAGCTCTTTTAAGATCTTCCGTGAGATCTATCTGCTGACAACAGATTATCCTTACGATTCCATCTATATGCTGCAGCATTTCATGAACAATAAGTTCAAGAGTCTGGATTATCAGACATTGTCTGCAGCAGCGATACTGATGTCTCTCGTCATGGTCGTGATCATCGGACTTCTGTTCGCAGTGGAAAATCATTTCGGAAAGGATGTGGAAGGCTGATGGAGCAGAAGCTTAAAAAACCTGTACCGCCTGAACTTAGAAGGGCAATCCGGTTCAAAAAGAGAAAGAAGATATTTGAGAATGTCCGCATCAGCATAGCAACAGTGATCGCAGCCTTTTTTGCCATACTGTTCCTGATGCCGATCGTTCTGACGATCACCAATTCTTTCATGTCATCTTCGGAGATATCAGCGAACTATGGTTCGGTATTTGCCACGAATGATAAGGGCGGCAAGGTCTATATTTCCGAAAAAGTGAATTTGAAATTTATTCCGGATATCGTATCCTTCAGCCAGTATACTACAGTGCTTTTGAAAAGCCCGGAATATCTGCTGAAATTCTGGAATTCCGTGATCCTGGTGGGACCGATCGTACTGTTTCAGCTGATCGTGGCATCGCTGGCGTCTTATGGATTCGCCAGGTACTCGGGGAAGCTGAGGTCATTGGTATTTTTTTCCTATGTGATATTGATGCTGATGCCGTATCAGGTAACGCTGGTACCCAATTATCTGGTGGCGGAAAAGCTGAATATATTAAATACGTACTGGGCCATCTGGCTGCCCGGGATCTTTTCACCCTTTGCAGTCTATCTGCTGACGAAGTTCATGAAGAGAATTCCTGTGGGGGGGTCATGGAGGCGGCACAGATTGACGGTGCCGGAGAGTGGCAGATCTATCGGCTGATCTGTATGCCGTTGTGCAAAGGAGCGCTGTGTTCCGCAGCCATCCTTGTATTTATCGATTACTGGAATATGGTGGAACAGCCGCTGATCCTGTTATCCGATGCGGAGATGCATCCCTTGTCCGTATTCTTAAGCAAGATCAATTCCGGAGAGATCGGACTGGCATTCGCCGTGGCTACGATCTACATGGTGCCCAGTCTTCTGGTATTTCTCTACGGAGAAGAATATCTGGTAGACGGAATTACCTACCAGGGCGGTGTCAAAGGCTAGGATCACTGATTTTGAGGATATACCGGCATGGATCCGACTGTCGGAGTACAGATAGAAAGAGAAGTATAGAGGAGAAGCAAGATGAACGAGAACGGTGGAAAAAAGAGAAGAGAATGGGTTAAAAATGCAGCCATTATATTCTTGTCTGTAATGTTAGTGCTGACATTTTTCTCCAACACATTTATGAACTATTCCCTTCCGGAGGTGGCGGCACAATATGTACAGTCTGGCACCATCACGGCGAAGATCCGCGGTACCGGTACGGTGGAAAGCGGAGATCCTTATAATGTGAAGATCAGTGAGACCCGTACGATCTCCAGTGTTCTGGTAAAGACCGGGGACAAGGTAGAGAAGGGAGCTCCCCTGCTGTTACTGGAGGATAAGGAAAGCAAGGAACTGACCGATGCCCAGGCTGCATTGGATAAGGCAATGCTTTGGATTTTGAGCTGGCATTGTTATCCGGTGACATTTCCAATTCTACCTTCCAGAATGTACAGAACGGAAATGTGGCTTCCATAAACACTTATCAGAGTCGCATTGTGGCGGCGGAGGCAGAGATCGACAGATGGCAGAAGCAGGTGGATGAAGCCACCAACGCAATCAATCAGCTGAAGACCGCACAGGTGAACGTGGATGCCGGAGGAACGCCAGACACCGGTTCGGAGCAGAATAAGGTGAACGCAGCCCAGGCAGCATTAAACAGTGATGAAGTCAAGATTGCGAAAGACAAGATCAGCGAATGGCAGGCAGCTCAGGCCACCTGTCAGGCCACCATCGATAAATACAATGAGAACATTGCTAGTTCGGTATCCGGTAATGGCTTTGTCAATCAGGTGACAGAGGACGAATACCAACTGGCACTGAAGAACAGGGAACAGTATCAGTCACTGATCAATGAACGACAGGCATTTATCAATAACAATCCGGACAAAGTGAAAGCATATGATGAGAAGGTAAAAGCGCTTGCAGATGCCAACAAGGCACTGGCAGATAAACAGAACAGCAAGGAGAACAGCACCAATTCCCTGACGGTGCAGACCCAGAACTGGCAGACCGAACTGGATAAACGAAATATCCAGCTGAAAGCAGCACAGGATACCAAGGAACAGCTGCTGAAGGATATTTCCACGGAACTGAATCTGGATTACCAGTTAGACAGTCTCCAGAAACAGAGAGATGATATCGCAAAATTACAGGAGAATGCGGTAGGTGCCAGCATCGAAGCCCCCATTTCGGGTACCATTACTAGCGTAACAGTCAAGGCAGGAGACGAGGCACAGCCGGATACTGCACTGGTGACCATGCAGCCGGAGGGTAAGGGCTTTACCATGAGCTTCTCCGTGACCAATGATCAGGCGAAGAGACTTTCTGTGGGAGATAAGGCAGACCTGGTGAATTCCTGGAGATACAGTGATATGGATATTACCCTGGCCAGCATCAAGCCGGATACCACAGATCCCGGACAGAAGAAGCTGCTGACCTTTGATATCACCGGAGATGAAGTGACACCCGGACAGTCCTTAAATGTATCCGTAGGACAGAAGAGTGCCAATTACGATCTGATCGTACCTAACAGTGCCATCCGTGAGGACAGTAACGGCAAGTTCATCCTGATCGTGGAATCCAAGAGCAGCCCATTAGGTAACCGTTATGTGGCGACCCGTGTGGATGTGGAGGTACTGGCAAGTGATGACACCCAGTCCGCAGTGAGCGGAGCGTTATATGGTTCTGAATTTGTCATTACGACATCTACCCAGCCGGTAGAGGCAGGGAAGCTGGTCAGACTGGCAAATAATTCATAAAAGGTCTTTCAGACGGAAAATTATTTTAACAGGAAGGAAGAAACAGATCAGATGTTTCGGATTCGAATACAGAATAAAAAGAAATGCATATGGTACTGCAGTGCAGTAGTATCCTTTCTTCTGTTCCTGCTTTTGCTGGGCTGGACCAACCATCTGGCAAATACCCAGGATGCCCAGCAGATGGCCGGACGCTGGAGTGAAAAAAAGGATGTGGCACAGATCAGCTGCTTTTTCTCCTCCAAAGCGGAAGTGACGGAGGATACCATTCAAAGCTTTGAATATTCACTGAAAAATGTGCTGCAGGAGGCCTCTATTACAGAGACCTCAGAGAACCCCAGTGCAAGACTCTGGGTGGATGCCTACAGTGCGGACGGCAAGATCACCCTGGTCAACGGGAAAAATACGCTGGATGCTAATGCCATCGGTATCGGCGGAGACTTTTTTATGTTCCATCCGTTGAAACTGATCACCGGAGCCTATTTTTCCGGTAATGATCTGATGCAGGATTATTGTATCATCGATCAGGATGCGGCCTGGCAGCTGTTCGGCTCCAATGATGTGGTGGGAATGACAGTATATATCAGCAATGTACCCCATATCGTCACCGGTGTGGTGCAGCGCCCGGACAGCAGAATGGATAAAGCGGCGGGACTGAATTCCACGGTGGTCTATGTGTCTTATGGGACACTGTCTGCTTATGGTACGAATAACGGGATCAACCATTACGAGATCGTGATGCCGAACCCTGTGGATGAGTTCGCCTACGGCAAAGTAAAAGAAGGGATCGGTATAGACGAGAAAAACGTCGAGATCGTGGAAAACAGCAGACGGTATTCCCTGCCCAACCGGATCAAAACAATCCTTGCCTTCGGAACGCGTTCCATGAACGGAAAAGCCATCATCTACCCCTACTGGGAGAATCTGGCGAGAGGCTATGAAGACATTATTGCATTGCTTACGGTAGTTATGCTGCTTCTGTTATTATATCCGGTAGTGACCGTTATCTGGTGCTTTGTACATTGGTGGCACCATAAGGGCTGGACCTTGAAGGAGGTATGGCATACCGGTAAGGATAAGGCAGAGCTGGCTGTGGAACGCCGCAGGGAGAAAAAGCACCCTCACAGGGAGAGGGATGTCCTGGAGGAACTGGAGCGGGAATTGGAGGAAGACCCTTATGCAGACAGTGAATTCTCCTGGCTGACGGATGAACCGGCGGAGGAAACAGAGCCTGCGGATGCAGCTTCGGAAGAGCCGGAGAAAGCGCAGACAATGAACATGCAGACAGAGGAAACGCAGACACCGGAGGAGACAAAAGAGGAACAGCAGTCGTAAAACAACAGACACAGACAAGAAAAGGAGAGGGAGAATGAAAAAGAAAGGGAAAAAACTGATCAGTATCGCGTTGACCGTGGCAATGATCGCAGGTCTGACTGCCTGTGGAAAGGGTAACGGCGGGAACGGAAACGGTGGCAGCAGTACGGCCGATGCCAGCCTTGCAAAACAGTATGTATTTAAGGAACAGGCGCTGGATCTCAATATGGATTCAGACAATATGAATATTGATCTGCTGACCAGAAAGGGAGATACGATTTACCTTCTGTTTGAGACCTATGACTATTCCGATAACGGCAGCCAGAGTACGCTGCATCTTGCTACAATGAAACAGGATGGTACCGTCATTGGCACCGTAGAACTGCCTATGTGGAAGGAAGGAGAGGCTCCGGCGACTCCGGCACCTGCACAGGGCGGTGAGGCTTCTGGGGACGGAAATGAAGCAGTGCCTCTTACGGAGCAGGCGGCCAGCACACAGGATATTGCGGCAGCGGATATGGATGTGGTAGATGCACCGGCAGGGAACAGCAGTTATACTAGCACATCGCTCAACAATTGTACGGTCGGCTCGGATGGAAATGTCTACGGAATACGCAATTACTATAGTGAGACATATTCTGAAGACGATTACAGCAGTACGAATGATTATGCATTGATCTGCTGGAGCGCGGATGGGACCATCGTATGGGAAGCTGATCTGAATGATATGAATACAGAAGAAAGCTATTCCTGGGTATATAGTATCATCCCCAATGAGGATGGAACTCTGACACTGCTGTTAAGCGGTGATAAAATAGAGAAATGCACTGTGACGCAAGAGGGTATCACAGACCGGAAGGAGCTGCCGGAGGCAGCAGCAACACTGTTCAACAATGCAAGCTCGAATATCATTACGCAGGATGGCAAGGTGCAGATCATCTATTATGATGAGAGCAATTACACGGATATGTATATCGCTGCCTATGATCCTGCAACAGATGCGGTATCAGAAGGAATAAAGCTTTCCTCGACACTGACCAACGGCGGTTATTATAATATGGTGCCCGGAGACGGTGACATCCTGTACTATGCCGATAGTAACGGACTGTTCGGTTATAATGTGCAGACACAGGAGTCGAAGCAGATCATGAGTTATATCAATTCGGATCTGGCTGCCGGCAGCCTGAACAATTTCCTGGTACTGGACGAGGAACAGTTCCTGGGCTTTTACTATGATAACACCGAAGGTAAAATGTGCGGCGGTCTGTTCACCCACGTGAAGCCGGAGGATATCAAGGACCGGATCGTTCTTACACTGGCCGGTAACTATATCGACTATGATCTGAAGAGAAAAGTAGTAGAGTATAATAAGTCCGGTGACACTTACCGTATTGTAGTCAAGGAATACAATACCTACAACACTTCAGAGGATTATACTCTCGGTGTGAAGCAGTTAAATAATGATATCATCTCCGGAGGAATGCCGGATATTCTGGTCGTGGACAGTAATATGTCAATGGACAGCTATATTGCCAAGGGACTGGTGGCAAATGTGGATGATCTCATTGCGGGGGATGAGGAATTATCGAAAAACGACTATCTGCAGAATGTCTGGGATGCGTACCGTGTGGACGGTAAACTGTACTATGTGATTCCTTCCTTCTATATCTCTACTATGGTAGGAAAAGAATCTATTTTCGGTGACCGTACCTCCATTACCATGGAAGAGCTGCAGACGATCCGGGATACCATGCCGGAAGGAACCGCACTCTTCAGTGATATTACCAGAGACAGCTTCCTGTATACCATGATGAACTATTGCGGCAGTGATTTCGTGGATGTATCCACCGGAAAATGTGCATTTGATACGGATAATTTCGTGGCAATGCTGGCCTATGCAGGCGAGCTGCCGGTAGAATATGGAGAGGATTACTGGGGAGAGGATTACTGGAATAATTATGAATCCCAGTTCCGTGAGGACAGAACCCTGCTGGATACCATCTCCATCAGCAACATCCGTGACCTGAACGGTACGATCAACGGTGTCTTCGGTGAGGATATCTCCTTTGTAGGCTTCCCGACCGATGGAGACATGGGATCCGTATTATGGGCAGGTAACAGGATGTATGCGCTGTCTGCAAAATCCAAGAACCTCGACGGTGCATGGGAATTCCTGCGCTACTATCTGACACAGGAATATCAGGATAAAATACAGGAACAGGAATACAATCTTCCGGTACTTCGCAGCACCTTTGAGAAGAATGTGCAGGATGCTACGAAGAAGCCGTATTATACGGATGAGAACGGCAACAAAGTGGAATACGATGAGACCTATTACATCAATGGGGAGGAAATACTGCTGCCGCAGCTGACACAGGAGCAGGTGGACAGGATCGTAAGCTTTGTGGAAAGCGTGAACAAGAGAGGATACTATAATGAGGCAATCTCCAATATCATTTCGGAAGAAGCCGGAGCATACTTCTCAGGACAGAAGAGTGCGAGAGATGTGGCAGGTGTCATTCAGAGCCGTGTACAGGTCTATGTAAACGAGAACAGATAAACGGAAGATAGCACTGCGTAGAGCAGAATAGTAAAAGATGGCGGTCTGTTGAAAAACAGGCCGCCATTTATAGCAAGGTGCCTTAGCCAAGGCGGATGGGAATGCCCTGCTTTTTCAGATGTGTCGTCAGGGTAAGCTCCTGTCCGTGCTCCCTTAACCACTGCTTATAGATCCGGTAATCCGGCATGATGCGCTCGACCATGTTCCAGAAGTCCTTCGAATGGTTCATATGAGTCAGGTGGCAGAGCTCGTGGACTACCACATAATCCAGAGGACCGGCGGGACCGTAGATCAGGCGGTAATTGAAGGATAAAGTTCCTCTCGAGGAACAGCTTCCCCAGCGGGTCTTCTGGTCACGGATGGTGATAGAAGTGTAGTGCCCACCGGTGAAGTGGTGGTAGTATTCTACACGGTTCGTAAACACTTCTCTGGCAGCATTCCGATATCGGTTTTCCAAAGCCTGCAGCCTGCGGAGCTCCGCAACGGTCAGCGGCTGGTTTTCATATAGATTCATGAGAGCACCTTTCACATACAGGGATGGTGATCCTCTGCGTAGTTTTGTAAGTCTGAACAGATTAAATATACTGCGTATGGCTTGAAAAGTAAACGCAGAAATTGTAGAATATTGCGTAACGGCTCGCAGACGAAACGAAATGTCTGTTTCGGAAATAAGGCCGGTCACAAAGCGGCGCAGGCGCATTCATGTGACTTTGGGAATGGCAAGGACGGAACCGTTACAGGAAAGGAAAAAAGTAAATACTATGGGTAAATGTATTTTGATTGGCGCAGGAGATCTCACGATGGGAGAACTGTCTGTGACGGAGGAAGATTATGTGATCGCGGTGGACGGCGGCTTAAGCTACTGCGGGCTCCTGCATGTGGAGCCGGATCTGATTATCGGAGATTGTGACTCGATGACCGAACAGGAGAAGCTTGCTGTGGAACAGTTACAACAGACCGTTCCGGAGAAGATCTGCCGCCTGCCGGAGTGTAAGGATGACACAGACATGCTGGCAGCTATCAAGCGGGGGCTGGAGCTGGGTTATACCGATTTCCGTATTTATGCGGCCACAGGTGGGAGATTTGATCATACTCTGGCAAATATCCAGTGTCTGCTGTATCTCAAAAATCATGGCGCGGTGGGGTACCTGGTAGACGGTACGGGAATGGTGCTCGTACTGCAGAACGAAGCTGTGCATTTCCGGAAGGAGCTGGAGGGCACCATGTCACTGTTTGCCCTGACGAAGGAGGTAAAAGGCGTGAATATCCGCGGCATGAAATATCCTTTGGAAAATGCCGTGATCACCAACGATTTCCCCATCGGGATCAGCAATGAATTCCTGGGAGAGGAAGCAGAGGTGTCCGTAGAGGACGGCGAACTGGTATGCATGATCCGGTACTATGAGGATGAAGTATAACCATGGCAGCCGGAAATGTACGCTTCGAAGATGATCAAGGAGGTGGCACCGAATGTCCACCTCCTTGGTGTTTTTGCGAAAAAAATCTTTAGAAAATCTTTTGTTTTTTCTGTAGGTGAAATTAGAAATTATAAATTAGAATCAGAAACAGACAGGGGAGAGGATCCCCTTGCCGCATGTGGCAGAATGAGAGGGAGTCATGGAGAACAATAAATATCATATTCTGATCGTGGAAGATGATAAGGAGATCAGGGACGGTGTGGAAATCTATCTGAAGAATCAGGGGTATCAGGTATGGAAAGCGTCCAACGGTAAGGAAGGACTGGAGATCGTAGCACAGGAGGAGATCCATCTGGCCATTCTGGATATTATGATGCCGGTGATGGACGGTGTGACGATGTTAATGAAGCTGCGGGAGCAGAATCACGAGTTCCCGGTGATCATGCTGTCCGCCAAGTCCGAGGAAGTGGATAAGATCATGGGATTAAATATGGGAGCGGATGACTATGTGACCAAACCCTTTACGCCGTTGGAGCTGTTGGCGAGGGTAAATTCCCATCTGCGCAGATATTCCAAATATCTGACGGCAGTCAGTGGGGAAGAACAGGAGAAATCCCATGTGTATACCATCGGCGGTTTGGAACTAAACGAAGAAACCGTGGAAGTGACGGTGGACGGAGAAGCGGTGAAGCTGACTCCCATGGAATTCAAGATCGTACAGCTTTTGATCAAGAATCCGGGCAGAGTATTTTCCGCAGATGAGATCTATGAGCGTATCTGGAACGAGAAAGCGGTCAATACCGATACTATTATGGTACATGTGCGGAACATCCGTGAAAAAATCGAGATCGATCCGCGAAATCCCAAGTATCTGAAAGTAGTATGGGGTGTAGGATATAAGATCGACAAACAATAAATACGGCTGTGGAAAACAAAGCGTTTCGGAGGCAGAGGAAAATGGCCGGAGAGGTGTAAGAATGGAACAGGTAACAGAGGCTGTGAAAGCGGAGACAACGGAAAAACGGGAAAACCGAGGAAACAGAAAGCCTGCGGTCAAATGGCTGATCGTCGGACTGATTGTCAGTCTGGCAGCTTCCGGCATTTTTACTGCCAGCTACGGAATCTTCGAGCGCAGGGCGGAGAGCAGGAGAAATGAACAATACATTGCGGATCCGCTGGAGACGTCGAATACGATTACGTATTTGTATCAGAACTGCTATCTGCTCTACCGAGATCTGTACAACAAAGAACACCAGACTTCCTTAAGCTATGTGGAATTATATATGCAGCCCACGGAGGGAAACGAATGGCTCAATGATGACCGGAAACGGGCAGAAGTGGCATATGGAGATACGGAGGAACTCACGATACCGGAAGGAGAAGATCCTGATAACTATGCTGCCCAGGGAATCTTTGCGGCGCAGACCGGCGAATACCTGGAAGAGCACTTCAATACCCTGGAAAGCTCCTTTGGTCAGCTGAATAATTTGTATGATTATAGGATCCGGGATACTAAGACCGGAGAGATCCTAAGTAATCTGGCGGATACGGATATTGTGGCGGAGGACCAGAGCTTTTATCTGACTTTTGTATTTGACGACTATGGAAATGATGCCACCTTAGGGAATACGGTGATCGGATCGGATACGACAACCCTTCGCAAGACAGCGGCGGAAGTGATCCGTAATTGCGGTCTTACGCGCATGGTGGATGCCAATATGGGCAGCGAAATCTCTGCCGGTCATAATACCATGTTCCGGCTGGAAATGCCGAGAAATTGTGAGATCACCTACTGCATCTCCAGACAGGCGGCACAGAGTCTGGGACAGAACGGTCAGTATATTTATTATGATCAGGACATGAACAATGTCAGTGTTTACTTTTCCATGGGAGACCAGTATACATCCTACTATCTGTCCGGATGCCAGCAGATGTTTCTGATCCTGTGTCTGTTGATCTTCCTGCTGGCGCTTGTATTGCCGGGACTTGAGGAAGAGAGAGCCTGGGAGAAGGTGGTTCTGCTGAAGCTGCCTGTCGAGGCGATCGTTGTGATCCTTGTGGTGATCGCCGGCATTGGAAGTGAACAGGTGGTAGGACTGGTATCCTGGGTAAGGAGCGGTCATGCGCTGAACACGGTTTTACAGGGAAACAGTGCGCAGATACAGATGTCGACCACAATACTGACCTATGCATTAAATGTTCTGGCAGTGGCAGCCTTGTTTTTCATTGCCTGGTGCTTGGGAGTATCCCTGCGGGCAATGCGGGTTCAGGGAGCCAGAGCGTATTTGAGACAGCACAGCTTGTGCTATCTGTTAGTGCCTTTCTGGAAAAAACTGTGGAGAGGAATGAAGAAGGGATTCTCCATTGGCAGGGATAAGGTGGTGGATGTCTATCATGATGCAGAGCATTTTGATGTGACGAAGGATGCCAAAAAGCTGATCCTGCGGATTGTGCTGTGGAATGCCCTGATCCTGGTGGTGATATGCAGTCTGCCGCTGGGAGGACTGACCATCGCAATCATCTATTCTGTGATACTGTACTTTCTGCTGCGGCGCTATATCAGCAAATTACAGAAAAAGTATGGTTTGTTATTAAAGGCCACTAATGAGATCGCCCAGGGCAATCTGAATGTGACCATTGAGGAGGATCTGGGAGTATTTGAACCCTTCAAGCCGCAGATCTACCGGATCGAAGAGGGCTTTCGTAATGCAGTGGCGGAGGAAGTAAAGAGCCAGCGGATGAAGTCGGAACTGATCACGAATGTATCCCACGATCTGAAGACCCCGCTGACGGCTATCATTACTTATGTAAAGCTGCTGCAGGAGCCGGGAGTGACGCAGGAGCAGCGCAAGGAGTATCTGGAGACGCTGGATCGGAAAGCTTTGCGGCTGAAAGCACTGATTGAAGACCTGTTTGAAGTCAGCAAGGCAAATTCCCGGAATATCACGCTTGATATCCGCGATGTGGATATCGTAAGCATGGTCAAGCAGGTGGAATTCGAGATGGAAGACAAGCTGACGGATGCCGGACTGGAAGTGCGGATGAGCCTGCCGGAAGAGAAGGTCATCGTGCCGTTGGACAGTCAGAAAACCTTCCGTATTTTTGAAAATCTGTTTGGCAATATTGCCAAGTATGCGTTACCCGGCACCAGAGTCTATGTCAACGGTTTCACGGCAAAAGAGGATGTGACGATCATCTTAAAAAATATCACGGCACAGGAGTTGTCCGTATCCGGAGAGGAACTGACGGAACGGTTCGTCAGAGGAGACACCTCACGTAATACCGAGGGCAGCGGACTGGGGCTGGCCATCGCCAAAAGCTTCACGGAACTGCAGAGCGGCAAATTCCGGATCGAACTGGACGGAGATCTGTTCAAGGTGGTATTGACCTGGAAAGTAAAGTCACAGAATGGTCAAAATATGGTTCCCAGAGAGTCTGAGACGGCAGAAAAGAACGAAAACAGTGACTGTTTATCATAAAATCTGTTGCATGATAATAATAAAATAAATCAATGTTTTAATACTAAAACATCCACATTTACGTAGAAATATGTTAAATGTGGATGTTTTCAATTACAAATGAGTGTGCTACAATAATGAAAACTTCAAAGAGAAGTATTACGGATCTGAAGTGTGGAACAGCTGTGCAGAACGCACAAGCTGTATGAAGAGAAAAAGGAGCAGTAAACAATGGGAATGACAATGACACAGAAGATACTTGCCCGTGCAGCGGGTCTTGAGCAGGTACAGGCAGGACAGCTGATCGAGGCACAGTTGGATCTGGTGCTTTGGGCAACGATATCACCAGTCCGGTGGCAATCAAGGAAATGGATAAAATGAAGGTGCAGGGGGTGTTTGATAAGGATAAGATCGCACTGGTACCGGATCATTTTGTTCCCAATAAGGATATTAAGTCTGCGGAGCACTGCAAATGTGTCCGTGAGTTTGCAAGACGCAATGAGATCACCAATTATTTCGAAGTGGGAGAGATGGGTATCGAGCATGCCCTGCTTCCGGAGAAAGGACTTACTGTAGCCGGAGATGTGATCATCGGTGCAGATTCCCATACCTGTACTTACGGTGCTTTGGGAGCATTTTCCACCGGTGTGGGAAGCACGGATATGGCAGCCGGTATGGCTACCGGTAAGGCATGGTTCAAAGTACCTGCAGCAATCAAATTCAATCTGATCGGCAAACCCGCAGAATGGGTCAGTGGTAAGGATGTGATCTTACATATCATCGGCATGATCGGTGTGGACGGTGCACTGTACAAGTCTATGGAATTTGTAGGGGACGGTATCGCCAATCTGTCCATGGATGACCGTTTCACCATTGCCAATATGGCCATTGAGGCCGGTGGCAAGAATGGTATTTTCCCTGTGGATGAGAAAGCTATTGCTTATATGGAAGAACACTCCAAGCGTCCCTATAAAGTATTCGAAGCAGACCCGGATGCACAGTATGATGCGGAGTATACCATTGACTTAAGCACTTTACGGCCTACCGTGGCCTTCCCTCATCTGCCGGAGAATACACATACCATCGATGAGATCCACGAGATGGACGCCATTGCCATCGACCAGGTAGTCATCGGTTCCTGCACCAACGGACGTATTGACGATCTGCGCACCGCAGCAAAGGTACTCAAGGGCAGACATGTGGCGAAAGGCATGCGCTGCATCGTAATTCCTGCCACCCAGTCCATCTATATGCAGGCCATGGAAGAGGGACTTCTGAAGACCTTTATTGAAGCGGGAGCAGTCGTAAGCACTCCTACCTGTGGACCCTGCCTTGGTGGATACATGGGTATCCTGGCAGAAGGCGAGAGATGTGTCTCCACGACCAATCGTAACTTTGTCGGACGTATGGGACATGTAAAATCCGAGATCTATCTGGCAAGTCCCGCAGTAGCGGCAGCCAGCGCCATCACCGGCAAGATATCCTGTCCCTGCGAACTGGAGTAAGCTGCAGGAAAAAGCAAGATGCGGGCAGGCAAGTAAGGGATTGTGGAATCCTGTGGCTGCCTGCATGGAAAAGTAAGAGATATATTGGAACAGGAAAAATATTTGAAACATTTGTAATAGAAAGGTAACGGAAAATGAACAACGCAAAAGGAATAGTTTTCAAATTCGGAGATAACGTGGATACTGACGTTATTATTCCCGCAAGATATCTGAATTCCTCCGATCCTGCAGAACTGGCCACTCACTGCATGGAGGATATTGACAAGGACTTTATTAAAAATGTAAAAAAGGGTGACATCATCGTAGCGGAGAAAAACTTCGGCTGCGGCTCATCCAGAGAGCATGCCCCCATCGCCATCAAGGCTGCAGGTGTCAGCTGTGTCATCGCAGAGACCTTCGCCAGAATCTTTTACCGCAATGCCATTAACATCGGACTGCCCATCATTGAGTGTCCCGAGGCATCCAGGAAGATTCAAAACGGCGATGAAGTCGAGATAGATTTCAATACCGGAGTGATCCAAGATCTTACCACAGGCGAAAGCTTCCAGGGACAGGCGTTCCCCGAGTTCATGCAGAAGATTATCGCCGCAGAGGGACTGATCAACTACATCAACAGTCAGGAATAAATTGAGTGCATGGCTCGTAACGTAGGGTTGCCATAACCCCCACGAACGCACGCAGCAGATGGAACATCCTTCCGGGGTGTCAGGTCTCCCGGAGGGAATTTCCTGACGAAAAGTGACATAGCGGTCCGAAAATATCACCATCGTCCGACAAACATTCCCGGAAGGACATTCCATCCGCTGCAGGGGTTCTACATTTTCTCATAAAATCTGTACGTCATAGGCATTTGGGCCTACAGCCATTTCTATTGTTTTGGTGCAAATCGCATCAAAATAGCAAAATCAGTACAAAAAATTTTCTAAATCAAACATTTTTTGTACTGATTTTATTATTTTTCCCATTTTAGCGAAAATAAGCTCTTATAAAAGGCCAAAATCTCCTGTTTTTGTATTTTTTATGCAAAAAAAGGCGTTTTTAATACAAACTTTATTGTACCACTGCCTTATCCACATCAATCACTGCGTAGAAATCCGGGTGGTTCATCTGGATCCGTTTCGTGACGGAGTCAACCACATCCTGATCGGAAACGGGATAATCATAGGGGACTACGATGTCAAAAATGAGGTTCGTGTGGGTCAGTCCCTTGACGATGCGGAAATCATGCATGCTGAGTTTTGGATCGATCTGATCCAGATAAGCTTTTACCTCTGCTTTCAGGGACAGTGTTTCGGGGTCATTGGTGCTGACGGGATCCATGTGGATCACAGCGTTACAGTTTAATTTGCTGCGCAGTTCATGCTCTATGGTATCGATCGTATCGTGCAGGGTCAGAATATTACCGTCGGCAGGAACCTCCGCATGCAGAGAGATCAGAGTCCTTCCGGGGCCGTAATTATGCACGATCAGATCGTGAATCCCGGTGACATCATCATAAGAGAGAACGATGTCGTTAATCTGCTGTACCAGTTCAGGCTCGGGGGGCTGCCCAAGCAGGGGACTGATCGTGTCTTTGGCTGCGACAAATCCGGAGTACAGGATGAACATACCCACCAAAGCACACCACAGTAACCGTCGATAATGATGCCCGAGGCGGCGGAGACGATAGTGCCGATGAGAACCACGGTGGTTGCTATCATATCGCTCAAACTGTCAATGGCGGTAGCCTTCATTGCCACAGAACCGATCCGGGAACCGATGCTACGGTTATACAGAGCCATATAGCACTTTACCAGGATCGAAAATACCAGGATGCCGATAATGACAGGGGAGTAGTCAGGAACTTCCGGATGGAAAATCTTACTTACAGAGCTTTTTACCAGTTCGAAGCCCATGAGCACGATTAAAATAGAGACTAACAGCCCGGAGATATATTCGATCCGTCCGTGTCCGAAGGGATGGTCAGAGTCCGGCTTCTGTCCCGCCATTTTGAAGCCTGCCAGCGTAATGATGGAGGATGCTGCATCCGACAGGTTGTTGAATGCATCCGCCGTGATGGCGATGGAATGACTGAAAAAGCCTGCCAGAGCCTTGGTAGTGAACAGGATCAGGTTGAAAAAAATCCCGACGATACCGCAGAGCATTCCATATGCCTGGCGAACGCCGGAATCCGTGACGTTTTCATGATCCCTGATAAATAATTTTGCCAATAATGTAACCATAAGATAACCCCTTTTCCCAAATGAGAGTTTAAGGGATATTTTAGCGCATATGCAGGAAAAATACAAGTAAATCCGGATGATTTGCAGAAAAATGATTTGCAGAAAAAACGCCCAAAGATGCAGATCAAGAAATCTGCGGTTGCTATTGCGCATCCGTCGTTTTCAGTGTATAATCTCGGTGGACGTAATGTAAGCTTTCAGAACGGATCCGGGACGCAGACCATTTTCCGGAGCCGTACTGGTAATTTATAATAATCAAAAGTAAAAATGGAGGAACGATCGATGAGAAAGAAACCGGTTGTATTAATGGTCCTGGATGGTTATGGATTGAATGATAAGGTAGAGGGCAACGCTGTAGCACAGGCCAATACCCCTGTGATGGATTCCCTGATGAAGGAGTATCCTTTTGTACATGGTAATGCCAGCGGTATGGCAGTAGGTCTTCCCGAAGGTCAGATGGGTAACTCTGAGGTAGGTCATATGAATATGGGTGCCGGCCGTATCGTATATCAGGAGCTGACCCGTATCACCAAGGAGATCCAGGACGGCGACTTTTTTAAGAATGAAGCTCTGTTAAAAGCCATTGATAATTGTAAGAAGAACAACAGTGCCCTGCATCTGATGGGTCTGTTATCCGACGGTGGCGTACACAGCCACATTACCCATCTGTACGGCCTGCTGGAGCTGGCGAAGCAGCAGGGCCTGGAAAAAGTATATGTTCACTGCTTCTTAGATGGACGTGATACCCCTCCCGCCAGCGGTAAGAGCTATGCAGAGCAGTTAAATGAAGAAATGAAGAAAATCGGTGTAGGTAAGATCGCTTCTGTAATGGGCCGTTATTATGCTATGGATCGTGATAACAATTATGACCGTGTACAGCTGGCTTACGACGCCATGACCGAGGGCAAAGGTCTGACCGCTGCCTGCGGTATCTGTGGTATCCAGGAGTCTTACGACAGAGAAGAGACCGATGAGTTTGTAAAACCTACTGTTGTTGTAGAAGATGGCAAGGCAGTCGGACTGGTGCAGGACAAGGATTCCGTAATTTTCTTCAACTTCCGTCCCGACCGTGCAAGAGAGATCACCAGAGCCTTCTGTGATGATGACTTCAAGGGATTTGACCGTGTGAGAAAGGATATTACTTTTGTATGCTTCTCCGATTACGATCCTACCATTCCTAATAAAGAAGTGGCATTCCACAAGATCGCCATTACCAATACCTTCGGTGAGTGGCTGGCAGCCCATGACATGAAGCAGGCACGTATCGCCGAGACTGAGAAGTATGCACATGTAACCTTCTTCTTCAACGGCGGCGTAGAGCAGCCCAACGAGGGAGAGGATCGTATCCTGGTAAATTCTCCCAAGGATGTGGCGACCTATGATCTGAAGCCGGAGATGAGTGCTCCTCAGGTTTGCGAGAAACTGCTTGATGCGATCCGCTCTGAAAAATACGATGTGATCGTGATCAACTTCGCGAACCCCGATATGGTAGGTCATACCGGTGTGATCTCCGCAGCCATCAAGGCTATTGAGACCGTAGATGAGTGCGTAGGCAAGGCAGTACAGGCAGTGAAGGATGTAGACGGCGTTCTGTTCATCTGTGCAGACCACGGTAATGCAGAGCAGATGATCGATTACACCACCGGTCAGCCTCATACCGCACATACCACCAATCCGGTTCCGTTCATCCTGGTAAACTACGATCCTGCTTATACGCTGAAAGAGGGCGGATGCCTGGCAGATATCGTACCTACCCTGATCAACGTGATGGGTATGGAGCAGCCAGCAGAAATGACAGGAAAGTCTCTGTTAATTAAAAAGTAATCACCGGAATATTTTCGGTAAGATCGCAGAAACCATAAAAGCAGATGAAGATTCCTCAGGCACTTTGCACGGTGCCTGAGGATTTTGTAACTGATTTTTACATGATATCTTCTTATTAGCAGGAGGAAGAATTATATTATATGGAACAGAAGAAAAATCTGGTAACTCTGGGCAGCACCGGAATCACCGTAGAGAAGAACTCCTTCGGAGCGCTGCCCATCCAGCGGATCTCCAAGGAAGCAGCCATTGGACTGCTTCGCAAAGCCTATGCGGCAGGCGTGAACTTTTATGACACTGCCAGATACTATACCGACAGTGAAGAGAAAGTGGGCGCTGCCTTTGAGGGTATGCGGGACAAAATATATATCGCTACCAAGACAGGAGCCACCACAACAGAAGGCTTCTGGAAGGAGCTGCATACTTCCCTGGAAAAATTAAAAACAGACTATATCGACATTTATCAGTTCCATAACCCGGCATTCTGCCCGAAGCCGGGAGATGGCACAGGATTGTATGAGGCTATGCTGGAAGCAAAGGACAAAGGCATGATCCGCCATATCGGCATCACGAACCATCGCCTGAATGTTGCGCATGAAGCCATCGAAAGCGGACTGTATGAGACTCTGCAGTTTCCCTTCTGCTATCTGGCAACGGACAAGGATCTGGAGCTGGTACAGGATTGTAAAAAAGCAGGCATGGGATTTATCGCCATGAAAGCACTGTCCGGCGGACTGATCAATAATTCAGCAGCGGCATATGCATATCTGGCACAGTTTGATAATGTACTTCCGATCTGGGGAGTGCAGCGGGAGAGCGAACTGGATGAATTTCTGTCCTATATAGATAATCCGCCTGCATTGACACCCGCATTGCAGGCGGTGATCGATCATGACAGAGAAGAACTGCAGGGAGAATTCTGCAGAGGCTGCGGCTACTGCATGCCCTGCCCCGCGGGAATCGAGATCAACAACTGTGCCCGCATGAGTCTGATGATCCGCAGAGCACCTTCCGCCGCACAGCTGACAGACGAGATGCAGGCGAAGATGCGTAAGATTGAAGAGTGCCTGCATTGTGGCAGATGTAAATCCAAGTGTCCCTATGGACTGGATACTCCGGCACTGCTTGAGAAAAATTATAAGGATTACTGTGAGATCCTTGCCGGAAAAGCGTATTAACGCATAGCAGATCTGAATAATAACCTTCTTATGGGACATACTTACCTAAGAAAAAGTAAGTTAAGGATGCCTGTAAGGAGGTTTTTTATGGAAAAATATCTGGAGATCGTCGAAGTACATGGAAGGGAGATCCTGGATTCGAGAGGAAATCCCACGGTGGCAGCGATTGTTACTGTGAAGGACAAAGAGACCGGCAGATGCACAAAAGGTATTGCGGCAGTGCCTTCCGGAGCCAGCACCGGACAGTTCGAAGCCGTGGAACTCAGGGACGGTGAGATCAGATATTTCGGTCTGGGTGTGCAGCATGCCGTGAAAAACGTGGATGAAAAGATTGCAAGTGTTTTGGTGGGAGAGAATGCATTGGAGCAGATCCGTATCGACCGGATCCTGCGGGAGACGGATGGCACAGATAATAAAAGTAATTTAGGCGCTAATGCCATGCTGGCAGTGTCCATGGCGGTGGCAAGAGCAGCTGCGGAGGCACTGGGCCTTCCGTTGTACCGTTACTTTGGAGGAATCTCTCCGAGACTTCTGCCGGTACCCATGATGAATATCTTAAACGGCGGAAAGCATGCGGCGAACACCGTGGATTTCCAGGAGTTCATGATCATGCCCGTACAGGCGGAAAACTTTGCGGAAGGGTTACGGATCTGTGCGGAAATTTATCATAATCTGAAAAAACTGCTGGAGGAGAAAGGCTTGTCTACCGGAGTCGGGGACGAGGGTGGTTTCGCACCGGACCTGCCGGATGCGGAGAGCGTGCTGGATTTCCTCGTGGAGGCGATCAATGCTTCCGGATATGTGCCGGGGCAGGATATCAAGATCGCCATGGATGCCGCCAGCAGTGAACTATATAATGAAAAAACGGGAATGTACCATTTCCCGGGAGAGAGTAAGCTGAAGGGAGAGGAAGTCCTGCGGGATACCGGAGAAATGATCTCGTATTATGAACGGCTTGTGGAGAACTATCCCATTATCTCTATTGAGGACGGACTGGATGAAAATGACTGGGACGGTTGGCAGGAGCTGACGAAACGGCTGGGAGAGAAAATCCAGTTAGTGGGAGATGACTTGTTTGTCACAAATACAAAACGGCTGGATGCCGGGATCAAACTTCATTGTGGTAATGCCATTTTAGTAAAGGTCAATCAGATCGGAACGCTGTCTGAAGCCTTCGAAGCGGTGGAGATGGCACACAAGAACGGCTATAAGGCAGTGATTTCCCACAGATCCGGCGAGACGGAGGATACCACCATAGCAGATATAGCGGTGGCACTGAATGCCGGACAGATCAAGACCGGAGCACCCTGCCGCAGCGATCGTGTGGCGAAGTACAACCGGCTGCTTGCCATTGAAGAGGAGTTAAAGGATGCCGCGGCATATATGGAGCCGTTTTGCAAAATCTGAGTGACTGCGCAACAAAATGAAAACTACAAAAAATAAAAAATGTATAAAAAAGAAGAATTTTCTGCACCGGAAATTCTTCTTTTTTTTGAGGAAAACTATAGAGACATACATGGGAGAAAGAAAAAAGAACAAAAATATAATGTGTAAATATACATCATATACTGGAAAATATACACTATATACAGGAATTGAAAAACAGAGACTATTTTTAATGAAAAACTTTTTCATAAATATACAGACAAATGTGCGTAGCACACGAACACGGTGGAGATAAATCAGGAATAAGAAAAACACGGAAACTGGCAGATGCTTCATATGTAATTCAGTTGACAGCCTTGAAAAAGTGTTGTAATATAACAAAAGTCGTTGTCGGAAAAGTAAAGTACATTTTACGTACGTGTATACTTGCATACAAATACGAAAAGTGTATTTTATGAATGTCCGTAGGCAAAAGAAAAGCAAGGAGTTGAAGAGATGCTTAAATATATTGCAAAACGTATCGGTCTGGCGCTGATCACGATTTTTACAGTAGCAACACTCACCTTTTTCCTGATGAACATGGTCCCCGGTGGTCCGTTCCTCTCGGAGAAAGCAGTAAGCCCTGCTGCACAGGCAGCCCTGGAGGCAAAATATGGACTGGACAAGCCTTTGTCCCAGCAGTATCTGACGTATATGAAAGATGCTTTGCACGGTGATTTCGGAGAGAGTCTGAAGCAGAGAGGAAGAACCGTTACTTCTATTATAGTATCCAAGTTCCCTGTATCTGCAAGAGTAGGTGGACTTTCCGTTATCGTAGCGCTGTTGGTAGGTATCCCACTGGGATGTCTGGCAGCTACCCATCGTGGCAAGACGCTGGACAGCGTGATCTCCGTGATCTCCACTTGTGGTATTGCGGTACCAAGCTTCGTTATATGTACTCTGCTTCTGTATTTCCTGGGAAGTAAGGTAAAGATACTGCCCACTTACGGAATCGGCACCTGGAAGCATTATGTGATGCCCGTGATCGCACTGGCATTGTACCCCACTGCTTATATTATGAGACTGATGCGTTCTTCCATGCTGGATGTTCTGGGACAGGATTATATGAGAACCGCTACGGCGAAGGGAGTAAAACCTTTCTTCCGTCTGTTCAAGCATGCACTGAGAAATGCACTGCTCCCCGTTATCACCTATGTAGGTCCTATGATGGCTTATACTATGACAGGAAGCTTCGTAGTAGAGAAGATTTTCACGATCCCCGGTCTGGGCAATGAATTTGTCAGCTCGATCATTAACCGTGACTACACCATGATCATGGGTACCACCATTTTCCTCGCAACACTGATGGTTGTCATGAATGTGCTGGTGGATATCGTATATAAGCTCGTCGACCCCAGGATCAAGTTGAAGTAAGATTAACAGGAAGGAAGATACCGATGAAAGAACCGAATGCTATGAGCTTTCATGTAAAATATAAACCGGAAGATTTTATGCCGGCGAACGAAGAAGAGAAGCAGAGCCAGGTCATCATGCGTGAGAGCGTGGGCTTCTGGCAGGATGGCTTCCGCAGACTTCGTAAGAATAAGGTTGCAATGGTCAGCCTCTTCGTTATTATTGTAGTTATGATCTTTTCCTTTATCGTGCCGGCATTTTATCCCTATGATTACAAGACACAGATCAAAGGAAGCGAGAATCTGCACCCCATGCAGTATTCCGAGAAAGAGATAGAGCGTATGGATGCGGGAGAGAAGGTATTCCCCCATGTGCTCGGTACCGATAAAATGGGCCGTGATTATGCCATCCGTGTTATGATGGGAAGCCGTATCTCCCTGTTGGTTGGTCTGATCGCTACTGCCATCATTTTCGTGATCGGTTCCCTGATTGGTTCCATCTCTGCCTTCTTCGGTGGATGGGTGGATCTGATCATTATGCGTATTGTGGATATTATCTATACGATACCGGATTTCCTGCTGATCGTGCTGCTGTCCTTTGCGTTGAAGGATCCGCTGGCGAATCTGGCACAGCTTCCCGGATTCGGATGGATGCAGATCGTAGGATCTAACCTGATCAGTATCTTCATCGTGTTCGCATTGCTGTACTGGGTAGGAATGGCACGTATGGTACGAAGCCAGATCCTGACCCTGAAGGAGAATGATTATGTCATGGCAGCCAAAGCTCTGGGAGCAAAGGATGGCCGTATCATTAAAAAGCATCTGCTGACTAACTGTATCGGTACGCTGATCGTTACTACCACACTGCAGATCCCTTCCTCTATTTTTACCGAGAGCTATCTGAGCTTCTTAGGCATGGGTGTGGCAGTTCCCCTGCCTTCCCTGGGAAGCCTTGCAAGTGATGCCATTAACGGAATGATCACATTCCCGTACCTGCTGTTTGCACCCTGTCTGCTGATCAGTCTGATCATCTTAAGCTTTAACCTGTTTGGTGACGGACTTCGTGACGCATTTGACCCGAAGCTTAAGAATTAATGGAAGGAGTAGTGAAGATGGATAACAATTATCTGGTAGATATACAGCATGAACGTCTCTCTTTCTTTACTCCTGCCGGAGAAGTAAAGGCACTGAACGATGTCTCCATTCACCTGAAGGAAGGGGAAGTACTGGGCATCGTAGGAGAGAGTGGTTCCGGTAAATCCGTAACCGCATACAGTCTGATGGGACTGACCGCTTATCCCGGTAAGCTGATCGGCGGAGAACTTCACTTCAATGGACACGAAGTGGAGAAAATGACCGAAAAAGATTTTTCCAAAATGCGTGGTAAAGAGGTTTCCATTATTTTCCAGGATCCTCTGACCAGCTTAAATCCCGTATATACCATTGGTAATCAGATCATGGAAGTAATCCGTCTGCATACCGATGCGGATAAGAAAAAGGCATATGCAAGAGCAGTGGAGCTTTTGTCTCTGGTAGGTATCAATGAACCGGAGAAACGTATGAAGCAGTATCCCCACGAGCTGTCCGGTGGTATGAGACAGCGTGTCATGATCGCAATTGCGCTGGCATGTGAACCGAAGCTTCTGATCGCCGATGAGCCTACTACCGCACTGGACGTTACCATTCAGGCGCAGATCTTGGAGCTGATGATGGAGCTGAAGGACAAGCTGGGCATGGCGATCATCATGATCACCCATGACCTGGGTATCGTGGCGAGCATGTGTGACCGTATTGCAGTCATGTATGCCGGCCGTATCGTGGAGACCGGTACCTGTGACGAGATCTTCTACCATCCGAAGCATGAATATACCAAGGGCCTTCTGGAGAGTATCCCCCGTCTGGACAGCACGAAGCATGAGAAGCTGATCCCCATCGAGGGTAATCCGGTGGATCTTTTGAATCCTCCCGAGGGATGTGCATTCGCACCCCGCTGCAAGAACTGCATGAAGATCTGCCTGAGAGAGAATCCGCCCAAGACGGATTTTAGCGAGACGCATTATGCACACTGCTTTATGAACCAGAAAGCTGAGATGGAGGGAGGAAATACCAATGAGTGATAAGTTACTTCAGGTTGAACATTTGAAGCAATACTTCCCCGCAGGCGGCATGGGTAAAAACCGTAAGTTCGTGAAGGCCGTGGATGATGTCAGCTTTTTTGTGAATAAAGGTGAGACTCTCGGACTGGTAGGAGAGAGCGGCTGTGGTAAGACCACCACCGGACGTTCTATCTTACGATTATATGAGCCCACCGGCGGCAAGATCACATTTGACGGCAAGGTGATCCTGGACGTTGAAAATAAAGTAAAGGTAGATATGCTGCCTTACCGTCAGAAGATGCAGATGGTATTCCAGGATCCTTATGCAAGTCTGGATCCCAGAATGACCGTAGGAGATATCGTAGGGGAAGCCATAGATATTCATAAGCTGGCTGCCAATAAGAAGGAACGTCATGATATGATCATTTCCATGCTGGAGAAGGTTGGACTGAACTCTGAGCATGCGAACAGATATCCTCATGAATTCTCCGGCGGACAGCGTCAGCGTGTCGGCATTGCGAGAGCACTGGCAGTGAACCCGCAGTTCATCGTCTGCGATGAGCCGATCTCCGCACTGGATGTATCAATCCAGGCACAGGTGGTGAATATGTTCGAGGAGCTGCAGGAGCAGATGGGACTGACCTATCTGTTCATCGCACATGACCTCTCTGTCGTAAAACATATCTCCGACCGTATCGGCGTTATGTACCTGGGCAAAATGGTAGAGCTGGCAGACAGCTACGAGCTGGTAGCACGAAGCCTGCATCCTTATACCAAGAGCCTGATCTCTGCGATCCCCATTGCAGATCCCATCAAGGCAAGAGCAAGCAAACGTATTGTTCTGCAGGGAGATGTACCCAGCCCCTTAAATCCTCCTACCGGATGTCGTTTCCGCACCAGATGTCCTTATGCGGATGAGTGCTGTGCACAGAAGGAACCCGAATGGAGAGAAGTGGAAAAGGGTCACTACGTGGCTTGCCACCATGTGGAGAAGATCAATGCCTGAAATTAGGTATTGACAGCTGAGCAATTTAGCTGTTTAATATAAAGCTATACAAAGCATAGTGCTTTTGTATGAAAAGAAAGAGGAGGATAACTTTATGAAAAAGAAGTTAGCTATGCTGCTCACCGCAGCAATGCTGGTAGGTTCTCTGGCAGCATGCGGCAGCAGCGACAATGGTTCTTCTGCAACCGGCAGTGCCAGTGCAACTGACAGCACCAAGACCGATGCAGCAGCAACCGAAGTTAGTACCGAAGGCAAACAGCTTACCGTTCAGATCGGTCCCGATCCCGAGACCATTGATCCCGCACTGAACAGTGCAGTAGATGGCGGTAATATGCTGCTTCACTCTTTTGAGTGTCTTCTGACAATTGACCAGGATGGTAAGATCGCTCCCGGACAGGCTGAGACCTGGGAAGTATCTGAAGATGGTCTTACCTGGACCTTCCATCTTCGTGATGGATTAAAGTGGTCTGACGGCAGTGATCTGACCGCAGACGATTTCGTATACAGCTGGAAGCGTGTATGCGATCCCGTAGTAGCAGCTCCTTATGCTGAGACTGTTCTGGGTATGGTTAAGGGCTTTGACGAGGCACAGGCAGGTGATCTGGATGCTCTGGCAGTATCCGCTCCCGATGCTAAGACCTTCGTTGTAGAGCTTTCCAATCCCTGCCCTTACTTCGAGTCTCTGGCAGCATTCGCTACCCTGAGCCCTGTTCAGCAGGCAACCGTAGAGGCTAACGGCGATGCATGGGCTACCGCAGCTGAGACCTATATCTCCAACGGACCTTTCTACATTACCGAGTGGGTACCCGGTTCTCACATTACTATGTCCAAGAACCCTAACTACTGGAATGCAGATGCGATCAAGCTTGGCAGCATCAAATTCGTACTGATGGAGGATTCCAACGCAGCTTATACTGCATACCAGTCCGGTGATGTACTGTTCATCAAGGATGTTCCTACCCAGGAGATCCCCAGCTTACAGGGTAACCCCGAGTTCCATGTAGAGCCTAACCTGGGAACTTACTATCTGTCCATGAACCTGGAAGATCCTGCATTCGCAGATGTAAATGTTCGTAAGGCTCTGAGCCTGGCAATTGATCGTGATTATGTAGCAAATACCCTGATGCAGGGAACCTACTCTCCCGCATACAACCTCGTAGGTGAGGGCTGGGTAGATACCGACGGCAGCTCCTTCAATGCAAATGCTAACGGTGGTCAGAGCTATATCTCCGAGGATTTCGATGCTAACCTTGAGGAAGCTAAGCAGCTCTTAGCTGATGCCGGCTACCCTAACGGTGAAGGACTTCCTACCATCACCTATACTACCAATGATGCAGGTTACCACAAGACTGTTGCTGAGTACTTACAGCAGGCATGGGGCGAGCTTGGTATTAACGTAGAAGTAAATATCGTTGAGTGGTCCAGCTTCACTCCGATGAGACGTAACGGTGAGTACATGGTAGCACGTAACGGATGGGTAGGAGATTACAGCGATCCTTCCAATATGCTAGACCTGTTCTGCACCGGCAACGGTAACAACGATGGTAAGTTCTCCAACGCTGACTTCGATGCAGCTATGGAGAAGGCAGCTTCCACCATGGATACCGCTGAGCGTTCCGCAGCTCTTCATCAGGCTGAGGATGTTCTGATGGAGCAGGTAGGATGCATCCCTGTTGCTTACTACAATGACTTCTGGCTGCAGAGCGAGAAGATCACCGGTATCTGGCATTCCGCTTATGGTTTCTGGTACTTCATGTATGGTGACATCGCAGAGTAAGCTGCGGATCTGATCATTCAGAATAAAAAACAAAGGATCCCCGTGAGATCGTAAAGATTTCCGGGGGTTCTTTTTTGTGCCGCCTTTTCGGTACAGTCTTGTAAAATGTTGTTGCAATTGTGTACAATATATGGTAATATAAAATCTGCTTGACATTAGGAGGTGTGAAATGGAAGCATTAAGAGTAGTAATCAACATAATTTTTATATTGGTATGTGTAGCACTGACAGTGTTAGTATTGATGCAGGAAGGTAAATCCGCAGGACTGGGTTCCATCAGCGGTGCAGCTGAGACCTACTGGGGCAGAAATAAAGGACGTTCCATGGAAGGTATGCTGGTGAAGATCACGAAGATCCTTGCAGTATTCTTCATGTTACTTGCAGTCGTACTGAATCTGAACGTATTTTAATCATTACGAAGGATGACACTCTTGTGTGCAACGCATACAAGGGTGTTTTGTTATATGTAACTATTCAGAGCCATGCAAATCATGCCAACATGTAATGTACGTCGAATGCTTGCATTCGTAAGAACATTTGACATGATTTATATGGCGAAGTAACTACCCCGACTTTAATGCCTACGGATTGCTCCGTGCTACGCACTCCCACGTCTCCGCTCCGCTTCGGTCCGTGCTAGACATGTGCCACTGGCACATAGCACCCTACCAATATTCGCATATCGTGGGATTATCATCCCACTTTTATGCTCATATCGGGGCGGGTCCTAAGGTCTTTCACCCACCTATGAGCAAGCTCATGTGGGCTTAGACCTTTTGACCCTGGCATCATGTTATTCAGGAAAGCCTCGTAGAGGCGGTTTTGCGAATGTAGTTCTGAATAGTTACTGTTTGAGAGAGGTTACATGAGTAATAACGAAATCAGAGAGAAGAGAAAAAAAGTAATTTGTGATCTGGTGAAGGATGATTTTTACGTTCCGATGAAGGAAAAGGAACTGGCAATGTTTCTTCAGGTCGCAAAAGAAGACCGGGAAGAGTTTCGTGAGATTTTACGGGAACTTTTAGCGGAAGGAAAGCTTACCCTGACCGTTAAGGGTAAATATATGAAGTCCAACGGTAAGGTTCTGACGGGAACTTTTATCAGCAATGCCAAAGGCTTTGGATTTGTGGAAGTGGAAGGAAGGGACGAGGATCTGTTCATTCCGGAGGACAAGCAGGGGGGAGCATTCCATAAGGATACCGTGGAAGTGGCACTTCTGCCTGCGAAGACCGGCAAACGCCAGGAAGCGCAGGTTATCCGCATCATTGCCAGGGGTATGACTCAGGTGGTGGGAACCTATGAGCAGTCCAAGAGTAATTTTGGCTTTGTCATTCCGGATAACACGAAGATAGCACAGGATATTTTCGTGCCGAAGGAGTGGTCGAAGGGGGCCATGACCGGACATAAGGTCGTGGTGGAGATCACCGGATACGGCACGAATACGAAGAGTCCTGAGGGCAAAGTCGTGGAGATCCTGGGACATATCAACGATCCCGGTGTAGATATCATGTCTATCGTACGTGGCTTTGATCTGCCGGTGGAATTCGGCGAGAAGATCATGAGCCAGGTGGAGAGGGTATCCCAGGAGGTATCCGAGGCGGATTGTGCCGGACGCAGGGATCTGCGGGATGTGACCATGGTGACCATCGACGGAGAGGATGCCAAGGATCTGGATGATGCTGTCAGTGTATCCTTTGATGGGACATATTATCACTTAGGAGTACACATTGCAGATGTGACGAACTACGTGCAGGAGAATTCCGCACTGGACAGAGAGGCATTAAAACGAGGCACCAGTGTCTATCTGGTGGACCGTGTGATCCCTATGCTGCCCCATGCATTGAGTAACGGTATCTGTTCCCTGAATGAGGGCGTGGACCGTCTGGCATTAAGCTGCCTGATGAAGGTGGATGAAGAGGGCGAGATCGTGGACTATGAGATCTGCGAATCTGTGATCCGGGTCAATAAGCGGATGTCTTATACCGTGGTGAAAAAGCTGCTGGAGGAGCCAGAGTGTGTAGAGCATAACGCCGATATGCCGGACGGAACCTCCGGGGAAGGCGTAGAAACCTCAACAGACTATTCACAGTACAGGGAACTGCTCCCTATGTTCCAACAAATGGCTGAGCTCGCGGACAAACTGCGGAAGAAGAGACAGAAGCGGGGATCCATTGATTTCGATTTTCCGGAGTGCAAGATTCTGTTAGATAAGGAAGGACATCCACTGGATATTAAGCCTTACGAGCAGAATATAGCGACTATGCTGATCGAGGATTTCATGCTCGCAGCGAATGAGACAGTGGCACAGCATTTTTACTGGCAGGAGCTGCCCTTCGTCTACCGCGTCCATGATGTACCGGATCCGGAGCGGATCCAGAAGCTGTCTACGTTCATCAGCAATTATGGCTATTACATGAAGGCACTGGGGCGCAGGAACAGCGAGGTCTCCACGGAGGAGATCCATCCCAAGGAGATCCAGAAGCTGTTACAGAAGATTGAGGGAACTCCCGAAGAGCCTATGATCGCCAGACTGACCCTGCGCAGCATGAAACAGGCAAAATACAGCACGGAGTGTACCGGACATTTTGGACTGGCATGTCAGTATTACTGTCATTTTACTTCGCCGATCCGACGTTATCCGGATCTGCAGATCCATCGTATTATCAAGGAACAGCTGCGGGGACGTCTGAAGGAAGAGCGCATAGAGCATTATCGTGAGATTCTGCCGGAGGTGGCGAAGCATTCTTCTGAAATGGAGCGCCGTGCCGATGAGGCGGAGCGGGAGACGGATAAGCTGAAGAAGGTAGAATATATGGAACAGCACATCGGAGAGGAATACGAGGGTGTGATCTCCGGTGTCACCGGCTGGGGACTGTATGTGGAACTGCCCAATACCGTGGAAGGGCTGATCCATATTTCCACGATCCCGGGCGACTATTATCACTACAATGAGGCAGCCTGTGAGATGGTGGGGAAGCCACCGGACGTTGCTTCAAACTGGGAATGCCGGTACGGATCGAAGTGGAAGACTGCGACCGTTTTATGCGCACCATCAATTTCCGGCTGGTGGATAAATGAACTGTTAGTTCATTGACAATTACAGAAAATATAGTAAACTGTAACTATTCAGAGCCGTTAAAAAAGAAGCCCGCAGGTGCGCTTTGTGAATGGGTTTCTGAATAGTTACAAGGTTTTAAGAGGTAGCCATGGCAAAAGGAAAAGAGTCCCAGAAGCTGATCGCGAACAATAAAAAAGCATATCATGATTTTTTCATTGATGAGACCTATGAGTGCGGCATTGCCTTGCACGGCACGGAAGTAAAGTCCATGCGTATGGGCAAGTGCAGTATCAAGGAGGCGTTCGTCCGCATTGAAGACGGAGAAGTATTCGTCTACGGAATGCATGTAAGTCCTTATGAGAAGGGGAATATTTTCAACAAAGATCCTCTTCGTGTGAAAAAACTGCTGCTGCATAAGTACGAGATCAACAAACTGCTGGGCAAGATCAAGGAAAAAGGGTATACATTAGTCCCTTTGCAGGTATACTTTAAAGACGGTAAGGTAAAGGTAGAGATCGGGCTGGCACGTGGTAAGAAGCTCTATGACAAGAGAGAAGCCATTGCCAAAAAGGATCAGCGCAGAGAGGCAGAGAAGGAATTCAAGGTCCGCAATCTGTGATCCACAGGCTCTGATCCTGCAATGCTTTACTGCAAGTGCTTGACAGTGTGTGTGCCATCAAGTATACTTGGTCTGACAATTGAATAAGGGGTAGTAAAGGTTTCGACAGGGGTTTTGCAGCTGGAGAAGCGAGTCGCATGGTAATGCGTTAAATGGCCAAATTAAAATTAAACGCTAACGATAATTTAGCATACGCTGCCTAATGGCAGCAGTCGGCCCTAGGGCACTCACACCTTAGGATCCCGGCTTCAAACATGTGAGAAACGACATATGCAAAGCTTTGCGCATATGGGCGTAACATGAAGCTACTGAAATGCTCAGGGTGTTTATTCCCGGGGCGAGGAGGGAATGTCAAAGAATAAACTACACTCGTAGAAGGACAGGGAATAGGCTTTTGGACACGGGTTCGACTCCCGTCTACTCCACTAAACCGTAACAAGTCGAACACCCTGTATAACATTGTGGTATACAGGAATATGTTCTGCTTGGTTTCACAGAGGGAATGGTAATTGTGAGAACGGTTATTGTAGATAGAATCTACAGGAAAGCAGCGATATTGTAGGTAGGTGATTACACCTCGTACAGTATCGCTATTTTTTGTAGAAGCATCCCCATGCCTGACGGCACAGAAGGAGCAGAGATGCTTTGAAATTTTTAGAACAGTGCAAATAAAAGAAGAATATATCAAAGGGCAAGCCGCCAGGAAGACGTAGAGCAATCTATTAACATTTTCTTGGCGGCTTTTGCATTTGTCAATGCAGGGAGAGACCATGAAGGAGGTAACGGCAATGAATATAGATGTTGTAGATGTGAGACTGGATGAAAGGAAACTGCCGTATCTGGTCAGTGAGACGGTGGCAGAATACCGAGGGGGATATGTGGGAGAGCAACGGCTGAAAGTAAATTCCCCGGAGAAAGTGGTAAACGTGCTGAACAATGTTTTTCACATGAAAGACTTTTCAGAAGAAAAGCTGTATGTGATGTTTTTATCCGCCAGTCTTCATGTGATAGCCTATGCAGAGGTCAGTCACGGAGTAATTGATTCAGCCACCGTAGGGATCCGGGAAATAATGCAAAGAGCGCTTCTGACCAATGCGGCAGGAATCATTCTGGCACATAATCACCCCGGGTTGGGTAGTACGGCGAATCCATCGACGCAGGACATTGATGTGACACAGGGATTGATGCGAGCCTGCGAGATTATGGGGATTCATATGTTTGACCACATTATTGTAGCAGGAAATGATTATTACAGTTTCAGAGAAAAGCACGCAGAGCTTTACGTGAAGCGTGAGGAAAGCAGGAAAAAAGATGGAGGTAGAGAAGTATGTTAGCAGAAGCAGTAGATATGAAAGAAGCGGTAAAGGAAGATTTGATAGTGCCCGAAAGCAGTAACACAAGCGCAGAGGAACTACCAGATGGTTTGTAAGGTCAACCGTACAGAAGTAAGTGTGGATGATTTTCTGACAGACAACGTGTATTACTATAATTGTGAGAAAAACACCCTGAATGCGTTTGTAGAAGCAGAGTAATAAAGACCACCTACAGTGATTGATTGCTGTAGGTGGTTGTTTTGTTTTATATACTTAATTTCTTGACTATACTCAATAAATTGACTATAATATAGAAAGCTACAAAAAATCTAATTTATGAGGAGAAATAATAATGAAAAGAAAACTAATGATGGTAAGTATGATGGCGATTCTTTCTCTGAGTTTGTTTGCCTGCGGCAGCAAAGATACTACAAGTACCAGTAATGGCGGCGCAAGAACAAACACAGAAAAAGAAGCTGACACAAAGAATGAAAACGTTGGCACATTTAGCCAGTTGTTTACAAACAATGAAGTAAGCGTCTGGTATTTATGTGATGCGATTGATAAGGAAGCAACACCGGACGTTTATGTGGTGTATGGAGATGGAACTTATCTTAATATGGAGGGGAAAAAAGAGCAAGACATTTGCAGAGTTATCGAAAATGACCGATGAAGAGATCGCTTCATGGGTAGAGGAGGATTGGAACAACAGAAATGAAGTTTTGATGTATTATCATCAACATAAAGATGAACTTAGACAAGATGCAGAGAATTCCATATCCGATTCAACAGATAGTGATACAATTGCAATGATAGCACTTGATGATGCATATAGGGAAATTAGTGGAACTACATCAGAAGGTGGAGAGGAATTAGACCCAGATTACCTAAATAGTGTGCAGGATCAGGTAAATGCTGCAAAGGATTACATTATAAATGAAATAAATACGAAATTGGCAGAGCAGGGTGGTATTGCGAAACCTCGCTACGGTTTCTCTATTTATACAGATGCATCCGGAAATAATGTGGATAAGGAGGCATTGATTTTAGAAAGGAGTGGGCGGAAAGAGATTTCCACTACAAATGATATTAAATCGGGTGATGTCTATGACTCGCACTACAGTGGGTTCTTTGTAAGTGATGGAAAATATTTCTTGATGAGAATGAATCATGACATGGCAGTTACATTTGATGAAATCGGTGCAGATGGCATTTCTGTAGATGAAGATGTAGTTTTTGAATGATTTTCATAAAATTAAAAAATCGGCAGGGGCGTTAGAGCTCCTGTCGATTTTACTTTGTCTTATCATGTTCGATAATGTCAGAAACAGGACAATCGAGGATGTAGCAGAGCACATCGAGTGTCTTTGTAGTGATGGCTTCTCCCTTTTTCATGCGGTGGATGGTATTGGCGGAAACACCGTGCTTAAAAATCAGTTCGTATTCTGTCACATTTTTGCGAAGTAGGGTGTCAAAAAAAGGTTTGTATGATATCATGTTATTAGATTGAACCTCCTATCACATATTATAAAAAGAGTATCATACTTAATTTCTTGACTATACCTAATATATTGACTATAATGTAAGAACGATAGAGAACGATCACATGAAAACAAAAGTTAATCGCTCGAAATAAATTCTCTCAACGAAAGCGAGGAAAACCAACTATGAAACACAGAACACACAAGCTCGCTGCGAAAGCCGTAGCAGCAATCCTTTGCGCAGCACTGATGCTGACCGCATGTGGCAGCAAGGAAACAACCAGTAACAAAACTGCCAGCACAGAGACCACCTCTGTAACAGCTACAGAAACCAATTCTGTAGAATCCACTGAAATGACAACCACAGAAGCAACCGTAGAGCCGACCGAAGCTCCCACAGAGACTGCTCCTGCGGAATCTCCTGCACCCGCTGTAGAACCCACAACAGCATCTGTAGAACCCACTGTGCTGTAAGCACAGGGTATACTTATTCGGAACTTAACCAGACCATGTATGCAAAGTCCGCAGTAAATGTCAGAGACCTGCCCAGCACGGATGGTAAGAAAATTGGCAGCCTGAAAGCCAGCCAGGAAATCACAGTCACAGGCAAGTGCGACCAGACAGGCTGGTATCGCTTTGATTTAAACGGCACCACTGGTTATGTAAGTGACAAGTACATCGTATCCGAAAAGCCTGCTGTGAATACCGTTGCAAGTGCAAACAACAGCAGCAATACTGCTGCAACACCTGCGCCTGCACAGACAACTACAACAGGTACGACGGACACCTCTGGAGAATACTTCGACAGAGCCATGGCGGAACAGGTATTTGCACTGGTCAATGAAGAACGTGTAGCAAACGGTATTCCTGCACTCATCTGGAGTGAGGATGTATACAACATCGCCGTACAGCGATGCTATGAAAATGACATCCACGCAAGTATGAGAGCTGGTACTAGCGAGAACCAGTCCGAAGGTCAGCAGACCGCTGAAGAAATCTATCAGGGATGGCATGACAGCCCTGGACACCATGACAATTACATGAACCCGAACTACACCTACAGTGCTGTAGCTGTAAGAGTTGTACCACTGATGGGTGGTGCACTGGGAAATATGCATGTACATTATCAGGTATTCACCTGGGATAACACCGCTACAAACAGCTCCGTGACAATCAACACTCCCGTACAGGAAAACTCCGTCGCAGCAGCTCCTAAGACTGCCGACGAGAACACTGACACGTCATCCTCGAACGTAGGCTGGTCTATGACCCCGCCCACGCAGGAAGACGGCTTGAAGAAGTGGCAGGAGCAGAACCCTGATGTAGAAGTGTCGTTCGGAAATTAAATAGCAAGTACCAAGGCGGACGCTGATGCGTCCGCTTTTCATATTTTAATGAAGGTCTGATGCACAGACCGGGCGCAATATGAAAAAGAAAGGCTGTCGTTAGACAGAATGGTAAAGAATTATGGATCGAGATATGGACTTATGGAATGCTCTACAGAAGCACATGGGGCATAATGTAAAAATCACGTTCGAGGGTGAGAAAGACAACCCGGAGAACATCTTACTGCAATGTGAGGACTGCCATTTCGATATTTTGAGTGCTGACATTGAGACCGTGTGTGCGAGAGAGGATTGTTGACAAAGGAATAAGGAAAAGCATACCGCAAAGAATAATAGCATACTCCATTGACTGCATAACAAAATTTGTGTATAATTTTACTATTACAGAAGGAGGTGCTTTTATGCCGACCATTAAATCAAGTGCTGACTTGCGGAACAATTATAATGAAATATCAACCTACTGTCATAACTACCCGGAACCTGTTTTTATTACGAAGAATGGAAAAGGTGACCTTGCTGTAATGAGCATTGAGGCATACGAAGAATTAACCAGCCGCTTTGAACTATATAGCCAGATTAAGGAAGGAATGGATGATATTGCCGCTGGCAATACCAGACCGTTTCAAGAAGCCATGGCTGACATTCAGAGTCGCCGCAGAAGATGAATTATCAGGTACACATCACCAAAACTGCGGAGCATGACATTGCGAAAGCAGCAGATTACATCGAATTTGTCTTGAAGAACCCACAGGCAGCAGACCATCTGCTGGATGTTGCAACGGAAAAAATCGGTGAACTGACCCAGATGCTTTGGAAAAACTACAACTGGTGGATGATCCCGTTTTGGCTGGGTGGGGAATCCGATTTATTATGGTAAACAATTATCTTGCGTTTTATACCATAGATGAAGACAAGAAGGTGGTAATCATTGTACGTTTTCTTTATCAAAAAAGCAACTGGAACACCATTCTTCGACAAGGATTTTCACTCATTTAAGGAACCTGCTTTTGCAGGTCCTTTTTTTGCAGTCCGCCGGACTGCCGGTGGGAGACTTGGAAGGAGTGTGGCAAATATGATGAAGAGAATGCTTTCAGGTATCAGAGACTTATGGATTGTCCTGTTCTGTCTGACGGAGAGAACGTTATTACAGATTCTTCTTGCAGTACCAGTTCCGGTCAGAATGGTTCTTGCGGGAGTACTGGCAGCAAAGTATGTGGAGTGTCTGTTTTGCACAAGCCTTAGCATGACAATCTTTACCGTTGTGATGACGGTCTTTGTGGCGACAAATATCAAGAAGTGGAACGCAGAATTTCAGATCATATATGTGACGGCAAGACTCAGAAAGCGTTCACGGAAAAAGGCATATAATTTCAGAATAAACTAGAGAATCTACGGGCAGCCGAAAGGTCGCCCATTTTTTTAGCCAGATAATGTACCATCTTTGGGAGCAGAATGAACCACGGATTGTACCAAAAAGGAAAGAACAGGCTTTTCCTACACTTGTGTACCAATATGCGCCCAAGATCGACCCACATCTGGGCGGAAACTGGTACAGAGAATGGTTCACTTTTGAAAGAAAAAGGTATGGCACGATGCACAGAACGACCGGCAGCGGTCACATATTTTCAGAAGGTTCCCGTAAGGGAACTTTTTTTAGGACAAGCTGCGCAGAACCTTACGGTGCAGTCTAAGATCTGCGCAAAGAACTTTCTTGTAAACATTGTTTACAAATTTTGCAAATAACGTCCCGTTTACACGTCGTCACAGACCCTTACGGCTTGTAAACAAGTTCACTTAAAAAATGCCTGTTTTACGGGCGTTCTGGCACTCTCGTTTACAGTTGTAAACATTGTTTACAGAAAAGTGCCAATATTCTGACGGCTCGTTTACAGGCTTAAACCCGCATAGTTACGGGGTTTCGCAGAAATCTCATTGCTTTCTCCGCTAAAGGCTCCGGAAAGCAAAAAGGGCATAAGCAGAGCTTGTCACATCTGCGATGTAAAAGAATGAAAAATGCTTTTGAAAAGAGAACTGAAAAATAAGAAAAGCTACACCTTATGGCAGGCTTATTTTTCACAAAATCATTTTCCAAAAAGATAAGCAGAGAAGAAAGGCTCGAAAAAACAGTTGTACCAACGAGTGGTTGTAGGAAGAATGTTTGACATCCTGTGTTGGAACATTCATAATAAAATACAGGATAAAAAGTAAGGGAAAGCGAAAGGAGAAAGCAGCATGGAATTAGAGAAGTTTGAGGAAGTATATCAGGTACTGGAAGCACAGAAGGAAAAGGACGAGACCGCCGCAGAACTGTATGCAGATGTAAAGGAGTTTGCCTACAAGTATGCAACGATGCGGTATCGGTTCAGTGAAATGAGCAGAGAAGAGAAAGCCGAGAACGACAGCTACCGCACCAGCCAGCATAATCGGTTCATGGACAGCGTTCGTATCTATTTCCGTTATCTACAGAACAACGGGGTGAATGTGCCGGACATCAGCAAGTTGGAAGCGGATCGAAAGATTTTCGGTAATTTTGCCTGCTACTATATTTTCCGCATTGAGTGTGAACAGGCATAGAGAAAAGCCTGTTCCCCAAAACCGCCCATCCTCTTGACAAAACCGAAAAAATGTGCTAATTTCTGAGTAGGTTGAGACATCAAGTTACTTGTGTCTCTTTTTTTGACTGATAATTCAGGAAAAGAAGAGATCAGGTTCAGATGTATGTTTCAACTTTGAGAAAGTGCAAAAAGAAATTTAAACATACATCTGGGTTTGTTTTAGAAACAAGTCGGATGTATGTTTTTTTATGAAATCAGACGGCGGTGCAGACTATCAAAAAACGAATGCAAAGGAGAAAAACGGATGAGCGGCAACACGCAAAAAGAAGAAATCTACAGAACAGCGATGCGGATTTGCAGAATGTGGGGAGTGGCAGAAACTTTGGATAGCGGGATACCGCCTTATGAAACTCCCATAGCTACACAGCCTGCGGAGAATGAAAAGATGGTTCTGCAATGGGCAGAGGAATATGTACAGCTACGTGAGAATGGCGAAGAACTCTGGAGATTCTTTGAAAAGAAGATAAAGAATCTACGCAAGCCGGAGCAGAAATAGTACTATTATCATTTCTACAGGGGAATTATCATTTCCTTATATCTTCTATATTACTATGCCTGCAAAAATCACAGAAAGCACAAGTGTTGTCTGAAAAACATACCGAAGGACTTGTTGGAGGTTCATGTGGTATGGGTATTGCGTGAGTTTTTAAGGGACGATGAAAACCTCATAAGTCTTGCGGTAGATATTTCGGAATATTACAAAAAGCTATATACGGACAATGGCTATATTGCGGTCTTGGAGAATGAGCTAAAGGAGACGGAAAAAGGAATTGCCAATTTGATTAAAGTCATTGAAAAAGGTGTGATTTCAGATGCCGTGACAAGCCGTCTGGAGAAGCTGGAGAAAGACAAAGCCAATCTGAAAGAAGCCATGGAAGCTGAAAAATTAAAATACGCTCTGGCAGAGGACGAGAACAGCATCAAGAAATATTTCGATATGTATGCAAAAGCCGACTTTGATGATGAGGACACCAGAAACAAAATTCTGGACTACTTCATAGATAAGATATATGTATATAATGACCGTTTGGTTATTACATGGTGGTATTGCGATGACAGAACAACCATTGAACTGGATACGCTAACGGAGATCACAGAACTCCAGGACAAAAGGTCTAACAGAAAGTGTTCGACATTGACACAGATAACCCATAGAAAAAGTGCCGTTTTTGCGGCACTTTTTATTTTTCGTGTGTGCATTATTGAGGACTGATTCGCTGCAAAAGAGCATCCTGCAATACCTGTGAAAAGTTAATATTCATTGCAACAGCAGCTTCATTCAGCCATTCGGGAATAGTCAATGTTTTTTTAACAGCTTTGTTATTAAAACGTTTGCGATATTCCAGGGTATCGCATGCAACCATACTTAAAAAGGAATCCGCAGTAACTTTGATGCCTGACATTTTGGAGGGCTGTGGAATGGGGCGTTGGTCCTTTTCATATCCATAGAGAATAAGCGCGAGGGCATCTTCAGCCATAAACAGAGCATCAGCCAGTGTGTCGCCGCAGGTATAACAACCTTCCAAATCGGGAAAATATACAGAATAACCTCCATCTGGTTCAGAAGTAAAAATAGCGGGATAAACATATTTAGACATAAGAATCTCCTTTCTAAGAATCCATTCCGGCATCGCGCAAAATAGCAATGGCAGTTCCGGTTTTTATTTCCTTTTTGTGTCGAGGAACAGCAAACTGTTTTCCCGTCACAGAGCTATACCAAATATCATGATTGCTTCCGTGGCGGATAAGAGAACAACCATTTTTCTTTAATAGTTTTAGCAGTTCGTTTGTTTTCATTGATATCCTTTCTTAAATTATAATACGTGTAAATACGTGTGTCAATAAGCAGAAAAAAAACACCTCAAATAATAAGCCTAAATGTTTAGATGATTGGCATATTATTTGAAGTGTTTTTAGATATTTTTAGCATACTGTTTTTTGAAAAAATTGTCAATGAAAAGAAGAGGTCAGATGAAAAATGTGGTATAATTTCCAAAGAGTTTTACAAGGGAGTAATTGACAAGCTATGAAAATGAAACACAACAGATCTCAGAAACGTTTGATAACACAATTGTCATTATGGCTGGTACTGCTATTGACATTTACCGGCTGTGCGGAAAGCACCATCACGCCGCAGGATAATACCTATACGATAGAGCAGCCGGCGACGATCCCCTACGAATTGCTGGAAGCATCGGAGACTGCAGCATCGGAACCCGAATCCGGACAGTCACAGGAAAACGCTTCGGATACACAAGAATCGCAGCAGGTTACATCTGCAACAGACGTTCCGACAGGAGAGGGCACGTCAGCATTTTCCCTCCGGGAGATTCCGGCATACTCCGGCACGCCTTATACAGAGGTCAATGGCAACAAACCTTATTTCACAGAGGTAGATCTGACCACACAGTCCTTCGAGACATACAGCGAGCTGGACAGCCTGGGGCGCTGTGGCGTGGCATATGCCAACGTAGGACAGGACCTGATGCCGACAGAACCGAGAGGGGAGATCGGAGCCGTGAAGCCTACCGGATGGCATCTGGTGAAATACGATAACGTGGACGGAAAATACCTATACAATCGCTGCCACCTGATTGCCTACATGCTTGCGGCGGAAAACGCCAATCCGCAGAACCTGATCACAGGAACCAGATATCTCAACGTGCAGGGAATGCTCCCTTTTGAGACGAAAGTCTGCGATTATGTCAAAAATACAGGGAATCATGTCCTGTACCGTGTCACTCCCATATTTGACGGGGATAACCTGCTGGCAGACGGTGTCCTCATGGAAGCCTATTCTGTGGAAGATGTCGGAGAGGGAATCCAATTCTGTGTATATGCCTACAATGTGCAGCCGGGGATCGGTATTGATTATGCTACCGGGGATAACTGGGCAGAGAGCAACGCGGCATCCCAGGAAGCGGCAGCACCCATTGTGATAGAAACACCGACACAACAACCCCAGACAGACACTACGGTGCAGATCACACCGGAACCGTCAGTGCCACAGGAATCACAGGAAACTACCTATGTGCTGAATACCAACACCATGAAATTCCACTATCCGTCCTGCTCCAGCGTGGATCAGATGAAGGAGAAAAACAAAGAGATATATACCGGCAACAGAGAAGATATCATCAATATGGGATATATGCCCTGTAAGCGGTGTAATCCTTAATCGGCAAGTGAATTAGATATAGCAGAAAAGGACCTTCGAGATATTGATAACAGCCTCGAAGGTCCTTATTATTTGCTTAGTAAAGATAAGAATATGATTTGCGTCAACAGTTTTCGTATACTTGCAAACATTCTGCAAATGCTATAGACTAAGACTAGTTTCTATATCTATTTGAATCAGAATAAAGGAGTATATGTTATGTGTACAGCGGCAACTTATAGATCACAGGATTTTTATTTCGGCAGAACTTTTGATTATGAATTTAACTATGGGGAAGAGGTAACGGTAACACCACGCAATTATCCTTTTCCGCTACGGCATCAGAATGCCCTGACGGAGCATTATGCCATGATCGGCATTGCTCATATGGCAGGGGATTATCCTTTGTACTATGATGCAGTGAATGAGAAAGGACTCGGCATGGCGGGACTGAATTTCCCGGGAAATGCAGTATACAGCAAAGTGCAGACAGGTAAGGACAACATCGCCCAGTTTGAGTTCATCCCCTGGATTCTGGGGCAGTGTGCCAATGTGCAGGAAGCCAGAGTATTGTTATCCCATATCAATCTGGTGGATACACCCTTTAATGAAAAATATCCGGTTTCTCCACTGCACTGGATTCTGGCAGACAAGGAAGAGGCCATTACGATCGAGTCTGTGCAGGAGGGACTGAAGATCTATGACAACCCGGTGGGAGTATTGACGAACAATCCCCCGTTTCCAATCCAGATGTTTCGTTTGAACGATTATATGTCCCTGTCTTCCGAATCACCGACAAACCGTTTTTCCGCAGATCTGAAGCTGAAGCCGTACAGCAGAGGCATGGGAGCCATGGGACTGCCCGGGGATCTGTCTTCTGCATCCCGTTTTGTACGGGTGGCATTCACGAAGATGAATTCCCTGTCCGGATTGTCTGAGTCGGAGAGCGTCAGCCAGTTTTTTCATATTCTGGGGAGCGTGGATCAGACCAGAGGATGCTGTCAGCTGGACAAAGGGGAGTATGAGATCACTATCTACACTTCCTGCTGCAATGCAGACAGAGGAATTTACTATTATACGACCTATGAAAATCATCAGATTACTGCAGTAGATATGTACCGGGAGAATCTGGACAGTGATCGTCCTGTCCATTACCCGCTGGTACAGGGAGAACATATTTTATTGCAGAATGCTGCAGCAGGAAGCGCGGAGGAAAATCAGTAATGGATGTACAGAAAGAACAGGAGCAGCAAAACCGGACGGATCATGTAGTGTCCGGATTTGCATTCTATTCAGAGAAAGATGCCAGACTGGCAGAGCAGGAGAGACAGAAGATTGCTTATCTGGATAAGCGGATCGATCGGACAAATCTGGAGTCCGTACTGGTTATTTATAAAAAAGCATTGGATGACAGGGTGTTCCGCACTCCGGTAGGTTTGGAATACCTCAGGGAATTGCAGGGAGAACTGAAAGCAGAGCAGGATCTGTTGGGAGAAGAGATTCCGCCTATCCCTCTGTGGACGAACTTTGCGGACACCAGGGAAAAAACGTCTCCTGCCAGAAGAAGAATCAAACCGGCACCGGAAGAAAATAAAAATACGACGTTCCGGCTGTCTCTTATTATGAATATTGTGATGGTCATTGCAATTATTGCAATGTTTATCATCACGCTGAATTCCGATCAGCCCAATGTCCTGAATTATGAAAGAAATCTGCAGAACAAATATGCCACCTGGGAGCAGGAACTGACCCAGAGGGAGCAGACGGTACGGGAAAAGGAAAGAGAATTACATATAGAGACCGAAGTTTCACAAAATTGACATATTTACACGCTATAGTGTAAGTATTCAGGAAAGCCTCGAAGAGGCGATTTTGCGAATGGGACTGAATAGTTACTATCTCAAGATAGGAAGGTGAGGGTGTATGGACAGACTGAAAGTACTGGTAGTAGATGATGAGAGCAGAATGCGTAAGCTGGTCCGGGATTTCCTGGTAAAGAGCAATTTTGATGTGCTGCAAGCCGGTGACGGTGAGGAAGCACTGGATATTTTTTATAAAGAAAAAGATATTGCACTGATCATTCTGGATGTGATGATGCCGAAGATGGACGGATGGCAGGTATGCCGGGAAATTCGTGTCAACTCCAAAGTACCGATCATCATGCTGACAGCCCGCGGAGATGAGAGAGACGAACTGCAGGGATTTCAGCTGGGAGTGGACGAGTATATTTCCAAGCCCTTCAGTCCCAAGATTCTGGTGGCCCGAGTGGAAGCAATCCTGCGCAGAACAAATCAGCTGGGACAGGAAGAGGCTCTGACCTGCGGCGGCATTACCGTGGATAAGGCGGCACACCGCGTGATCATTGATGGAAAAGATGTGGATCTAAGTTACAAGGAATTTGAACTCCTGACCTATTTTATGGAAAATAAAGGCATTGCCCTGTCCAGAGAAAAGATCCTGAACAATGTGTGGAACTATGATTATTTTGGGGATGCCCGTACCATAGACACACATGTGAAAAAACTGCGCAGCAAACTGGGCGAGGAAGGCAATCTCATAAAGACCATATGGGGCATGGGGTACAAGATGGATGAAACAGCGGAATAAACAACAAAAGAGAAAAGTACATTCTATCAGGGGACAGTTTGCCTGGATCTTTATCGGCCTGATGATCGGTACGATCCTGCTGTGCCTGATGATCAACTATTTATTTCTGGGAAAAGTCTATATGCAGAGCAAACTGGATGTTATTCATGATGCTTACGGAACCATCAAGCAGGCAGCGGAGAGCGACAGCTATGACACGGAAGAATTTGCCAGAGAACTGGATGATGTGTGCAGAAGCTACAACATGACGGTATGCGTTATGGATGTGAATTCCAATATGAAATATGTGTCCATCAACGGCGGTGAGAGACTGGAAAACCGCCTGATCGGTTATGTATTTGGACTCAGCATACCTTTCAATGACCAGAGGGTGATCGAGAACGGCGATGATTATGTGATCAAGAGAACCGGACAGGAGGACAAGGAATATCTGGAAATCTACGGAAGACTGAATACCGGCATTTCTTTTATTATGCAGACACCTCTTTCCAGTATTCAGGAGAGTGCAAAGATCGCCAACCGCTTCTATGCCCTTGCAGGATGTCTGGGAGCAATGGCGGGTGGTATTATTATCTGGTTCGTCTCCCGAAGTGTGACCAAGCCGATCCTGGAACTGAATAATATTTCGAAACGGATGGTACAGCTGGATTTTGAGGCAAAATATCAGGGGACAGGCACATAATGAGATCGATTTGTTGGGAGAGAATATCAATAAGTTGTCCGATTCCCTGGAGAAAACCATTTCGGAACTGAAGACAGCGAACAATGAATTGCAACGGGACGTGGAGAAAAAAGAAGCCATTGACGAAATGCGCAAGGAATTTCTGGCCAATGTATCCCACGAACTCAAGACCCCCATTGCGCTGATTCAGGGTTATGCGGAAGGGCTGCAGGAGGAGATCAATGACGATCCCGAGAGCAGGCAGTTCTATTGTGATGTCATCGTGGACGAAGCAGCGAAGATGAACAACATGGTGAAAAAGCTTCTGACCCTGAACCAGCTGGAATTTGGTAATGATGTGGTGGCCATGGAGCGGTTCGACCTTACGGCGCTGGTGAAAAATTATATCCAGTCAGCGGCAATTCTGACAAAACAGCATGAGATTACTGTGCGGATGGAAGAGTATCCGCCGATCTATGCATGGGCGGATGAATTTAAAATAGAAGAAGTGTTCATGAACTTTTTCTCCAATGCGGTCAATCATTGTGAAGATGATAAGATCATCGAAGTGAAAATGGAACAAAAGGACGGCAAAGTACGGGTATCTGTATTCAATACAGGCAAACCGATCCCGGAGGACTCTATTCACCATATCTGGGAGAAGTTCTACAAGGTGGATAAGGCCAGAACCAGAGAATACGGAGGCAGCGGTGTGGGATTGTCTATCGTGAAGGCCATCATGGAATCCATGAACCAGCAATTCGGTGTGAACAATTACAACAACGGCGTGGAATTCTGGTTTGAGTTAGAGACAAAATAGTAAATATAAAGGATATATTTTTATATGAGGGAAGAACAGATACAGGAGGCACCGGTAAAGGTACTGTTAGTCGGTGTGGATGTCGGTGAAGAACCGGATTTTGAGCGTTCCATGGAGGAACTGGCAAGTCTGGCGGAAGCTGCGGAAAAAGAAGTGGTCGGTCAGATTGTACAACGGCTGGATCATGTCAATAAAGCGTTATATATCGGCACCGGAAAAGTGACAGAGGTGCGCAGGCTGGCAGAAGAATGCGGGGCACAGGAGATTGTGTTTGATAATTCTCTGACACCTTCACAGGTAAGAAATCTTGGAAATGAACTGGAACTGCCGATCATCGACCGGACGAATCTGATCCTGGATATATTTGCCATCCGGGCCCAGACAAGAGAGGCAAAATTACAAGTGGAGACAGCCAGACTGCAATATATGCTGCCGAGACTGGTAGGAATGTATGATGCACTGAGCAGACAGGGCGGTGCCAGTGGCAGCATGAGTAATAAGGGCACCGGTGAGAAAAAGCTGGAACTGGACAGGCGTAAGATCGAGCATCGTATCACAGAACTGAAAAAGGAACTGGAAGATGTGGGACGTACCAGAGAGGTGCAGCGGAAAAAGAGGCAGCAGTCCCGTATCCCGCAGGTGGCTCTGGTAGGATATACCAATGCGGGAAAGTCTACAATTCTGAACCGTATGGTAGAGCAGTTCGGCGAATTGCCGGATAAAACGGTCATGGAAAAGGATATGCTGTTTGCTACACTGGAGACCAGTGTCCGCAGTGTGGATACCGGACATAATAAGCCCTTTTTCCTGACGGATACGGTTGGATTTATCAACAAGCTGCCACACGGACTGGTAAAAGCCTTCCGCTCTACACTGGAAGAGGTGAAGTATGCGGATCTGCTGATCCAGGTGGTGGATTTCAGCGATGAAAATTACAGACAGCAGATGCAGGTAACAGCAGATACTTTAAAAGAGCTGGGAGCAGGTGACATTCCGCAGATCATAGTGTATAATAAGGTAGACAAATGTGGGATGGAACCACTGCCGCAAAAGAGACAGGACAACTGGTATCTGGCGGCAGGACAGAATATCGGTATCCGTGAACTGGCAGAGGCTGTTGAACAGAAAGTCTATGCGGATAATGCAGAGTGCGTATTTCTGATCCCGTACAGTGCAGGAAATGTGGCTTCCTATCTGATGGAACAGGCGCAGATACTTTCCAGAGAGTATAGGGAGGACGGTATTCTGATCCATGCGGACTGCCATAGACAGGATATGGACAGATACAGAGAGTATATAGTGTCATAAGATCACAGAAATTACAATGAGGGAAGGATAAAAGATGGAGACCAATACACAACAGGAACGAGCAAAGAGACTGGAACAACAGGCAAGAGAATACCTGATGCAGTCCAATGATCCGATATTTACCAGGTATTTACAGCAATTACTTCCAAGAATACAGAGACAGCCGGAATATGTAGAACAGCTACAGGCAGAACTGGATAAAAGCGTGGAATTCTGGTACCAGAGACAGCAGATCAATGCAAACAGAGGCGGAGAAACCGGAGCGGAGTCATCTGTGCCGCAGCAGAGTGTACCACAGGAGGCAGCCGCCGGAGAACAGCAGACAGCCGGGCAATCACAGACACAGCCAGTAGGGCAGTTTACTATGCAACAGGTGCAGGCACCGGTGACGCAGGCTCCGGCACAGAAGAAGCAGAATGCGGAATATCTGGTCGCAACCATTGCATTGTCGGTGGTTGGCGGAATCTTTATTCTGACCGCACTGGTATTGCTTGGTATGTATTTTATGAACGGCTGGATCAAAGGTATTTCTTTATATGCAGTTTCCCTGGGAGTGGTATTGATCGCAGAATTACTGATCCACAGAAAGCTTCCGAAACTGGCCCAGATCTTTTCGGCTATCGGCATAGCGGCGTTATATCTGTCGACCATGATCAATACGATTTCCCTACATAATTTCGGTATGCTTCCTGCAGCGGCGATCATTGCAGTGATCACAGTGGGCACGGTTTTACTGAGCAGAAAAAGGGATTCCCTGATACACAGAATGCTGGGAATCGCAGCATGCTGGCTTTGTGCGTATCCGCTTTTCGGTTCTTCATTGCTTTCAGAGCCGGAAGGCCTGCTGGTGCTGGCATTGATTCTGTTACTGAGTGTACTGAGCATCTGTGTGCCGGTAAGAAGATATCATACGGCTTCGCAGTTGATACAACTTGTCAGCACTACGATCCTTTTCCCGGTAACGGTATCCTGTGTGATCAGTACACAGGGAATGCCGGTCTGGGTGACAGCAGCTGCATTTGGAACCTTTTTCCTGATCGCACATCTGATCCTGGTAGTGCAGAGCAATTACATACTAAAAGAAAAACAGGCGGGCCATGCAGTGAATGAAAACGGCTTGCTGGCAATCTATATAGCATTTCTTCTGGTAGCCGGAATTACAACCGGTACGGCGATGAACAATTATTGGGGAAGAGCGGAGAACGACGCGTATATCGGAATCATCGCCCTGACGGGAATGGCGTTTGTAGTCGCGGTTCTTGCGGGAATTGCCATACGTGGAACGTGGAAAAAATGGCTGCCCTGTTACTTTTTCAGTTTTGTTGCGGTATGTGCCTTTTCTGTAATAGAAAGTAACTGGCCGATACTCATATGCCTGACAGCGTTGCTTTTACTGACGAAGATACTGACCCGTTTTGCGGAAGGCGGACTGAGGGCACTGGATGTAATCGTTACATCACTGTACTGTATTGAACTTCTGGCAAACGGAAAGGAAATACCGTATGCATACCTGCTCCTTGCGGGAACCATCCTCAGTATGTTCCTGGTCTATGGATGGACAACGATACAGGAGCTCCTGCTTACTTTTTCCCTGGCATTTTTTGCAGCGGCCAATTTGATGCCGATGCTAAAGCTGCCGGCTTTTGCGGGGATCCTGTTTGTAAGTATATTGCTGTTTAATAATGTGAAATATATGCGCGGGAAAAACATCCTGGTATTTAATGTATTTGTAATGGTGGGGCAGATCGGAGCGTTGATCGCTCTGGCAAATCCGGTGTACCGGAACTCTTATCTTACTTATCTGTGCATGTTTGTGTTTGTACTGGCTTATCTGGTACTGACATTGCAGGAGAGATACTATAAGAAGTTTAAACACAGAGAACTGATCATTGTGATCTTTCTGACCTATATGGCACTGATCGTTAAGACCAATGTTCCCGTGATCAATAGTGTTCTGATCATGCTGATTGCGCTGGTAAGTGTAACACTGGGCTTTTTGAAAAAAGATAAGCCGGTAAGAATATATGGACTAGTGCTTTCTTTGTGCACTTGTGGTAAAATAGCATTATATGATTACTGGGGAGCACCGGTATTGCAGAAAACGGTCCTTTTCTTTGCAGTGGGTGTGATCGCACTGGCGATTGCCGGGATTTATATCGTACTTGAGAAAAATACAGGAAACAATGGAAAAACAGACAGGGAAGGATAGAAGAATGACAGAAAACAAAAAGAGGATTGTATGCGGAGCGTTATTGTGTGTAATGGCGCTTGGCATGACAGCCTGCGGAAATGAAATTCCGGATCTGACAGAAGCGGAATCACAAAGAGTCGGAGAATATGCGGCGGTAACGCTCTTAAAATATGATGCGAATAACCGGAGCCGTCTCGTGGACCCGGAAATCGTCATTGCAAAACTGGAAAAAGACGCGGCCAAGGAAACCGGAAGACAGGAGAATGCACAGACGGAAGAGAAGCCTGCGGAATCGACTGCTTCAGAAGCCCAGGCACCTACCGCACAGGAGGATATTACCACCAGTCTGGAGGATTTCTTCGGACTTGCGGAGGGAGTGACCTTGACATACAGAGATTACCAGATAGCAGACTCTTATCCGGAGGACGGATCTGCAGATGATTATTTTGCGTTGGATGCCTCCACCGGGAAAAAGCTTCTGATATTGAACTTTGAACTGACCAACGGAACAGACCAGGAGGAGAATGTTGATTTCCTGAGTACCGCATCCAGATACATCATTACTGTAAATGACGGCACACGTGGAAATGCATTGACCACAATGCTGCCCAATGACATGTCTACGTATGTGGAAACCATGGCTCCCGGTGAGACACAGGGATTGGTCCTGCTACTGGAAGTAAATGAAGATATGGCAAATGGGATACAAACCATTTCTCTTCGTCTCAAAAATACATCAAATGAATATACAATTCAACTTTTATAGGCATATATACTGTAAATTATGAGAAAAAGAGAAAAGACAATAAGATCCAAAATGA
>VOFD01002257.1_pt1 | contig 148147 bp, 178 predicted proteins | sample 5384101 | NCBI WGS metagenome assembly VOFD01 (sample SAMN12384723, study PRJNA508395) | human gut metagenome | isolation source: healthy gut C | host: Homo sapiens | reverse complement strand
TCACTGAACAGACCCAAATGGTTTGAATATTGCAAAATTTCATCGAACAGACAGCGTGCTTCGTCTTTTTCCCCGATGACATAAAGTGCACGAATCAGCCAAAATGTACAGATGGTAAAGGCCGAAGAAGGACAGCCAAAATCATCATGAGTATTATAGCGGTACATCAACCCTTTGTGTAACAAGGATTTCTTGACGGCTTTCACTGTTTTATGATAACGAATATCATCAGCATCTATAAATCCATAAGGTTCCATTAACAGTAAAGAAGAGTCCAAATCCAGATTGCCGTATGCTTGTGAAAAACTTTGTATTTCTTCCTTCCATCCGTTTCTCATAACATCCGCTTTAATTGCATCAGCTTCTTCTTCCCAACGTCGGCTATTCTCATATTTATTCAGAATACGGGCTATGCGGGCTCCTCTGTCCAAAGCAACCCAACACATCACTTTGGACGAAACGAAATGCTGTCCTTCGCCCCGTATCTCCCAAATTCCTTTATCAGGCTTTCTCCAATCTTCCATCACAGTCGTCATAATACTTTTCACCATTTCCCACATATCTTCTATTTCATCCAATGTACCTGGCATCAACCGGTAATATTGGTAAATCAAGTCCATCAGATAGCCGAATGAATCATTCTGCCTTTGATGATAAGCATCATTGCCGATACGCACCGGTTGGGAGTTTTTATATCCTGAAAGATGGTCGAGTATAACCTCAGTCAATTTCCTTTCCCCACGAATGCCATACATTATTTGATAAGTGTCATGCTCGGCAACAAAAAAGTAGATTGTATGAATTTCATGAATTTGCGGGCTGCATCGGCATGACCTATCTTGAAAAGAGTCTCTATGGACATGGAGGCATCCCGCAACCAACAAAAACGATAATCCCAATTGCGTACTTCTCCCACAGCAAGAAGTAGGTTTCCCTTAAAAATGTTTCCCGTCATAGTTCGGAGCCGGATGGTAATTGATCTTTAAACGCGGGGGACGACCTTTATCCAGTGAATATAACGATAGACCTCAGCCGGAATAATACTCCCTTATTATCTTCATAACGGGCATATAGTCGACTACCGAATTGTCTTGCATCGGACAGAATTGAGTAGAAAGAATATTGGTGTGGGGACATAACTTTGTGTGATGCGATAGTCTCCGGAAACTTCGAATCCGAAAGTTCCTCCTTTCTCCCGGTCGAGCAGACTGGCAAAAATAGAAGGAGAATCGAAATCGGGAAAACAGAGCCATTCGATATTTCCGTTCTGCGAAATGAGAGCTGCGGTTCGGCAATTACCTATCACTCCATAATTTAAATTATTCATATTGATTGCTTTTTATTGAGTTTTTAATAGATTTTGAGAAAGTCGAAAGCGAAAGTCAGGCGATTCTTAATACTTCCTTCTTTTGTGGCAGTTTTTTGTTTGCCTAGTAAAGACCGTAAGAAAGGAAGTACGTCAGATTGGGCAGACAGGTGATAGTTGGCGGCTTTCGGATACGCTACCTATTTTAATGGTGATAGCGCTCATTGGCAATGCCTGAAACATATCTTCATCTGTAGTGTCGTCTCCCATCGCTATAACAAAATCATAGCGTCTGCTGGCTAGCAGACGCCCTACCTCCGAACCTTTATTGCAATCCGGTGATTTGATTTCGATCACTTTATTTCCTTGCAGAATTTGTAGTTTCTGCCGGGTACAGAGCGAAATCAGCGTGTTGACGAGTTGCTGGGCTCTTAATGTGCCGAGCCATGCGTCACTTTCACGATAATGCCAGGCCAGGGCAGTTTCCTTCACTTCCAGATGGGAACGGGGAGTACGGTCTACAAACATTTGAAGGATAGAGAGAATACCTGCTCCCCATTCTATCTTCTTTATGTTTTTATGCCAGACTCCGTTTTCTTTATAAAAGCCCCATGTTCGGCAGCCATAGAAATAGGAAGGGTGCCAAGCCATTTTTCTAATGTAAAGTGATCCCGCCCGCTATTGATAACAATATGATTGGCGGGATCGCTAGCCAGTTGTTGTAGAATAGAAATGAGTTCCGGTGTAGGTTGTGCATCCTCAGGACGTGGTTTGAGAGCCGTCAGTGTACCATCATAGTCCAGCAGAATCAGGCGTTGTTTGGCATGGTTATACTTGAGTTTGATTTGTGCAATGCTAGCGGCTACGATACGTTTTTTTCGTAACATATCGTTTTTCATACATGTCGCGTTTAGTTCATTGACAAAGTCGGCTGCCCATTTGTTGACTGTCTGTACGGACAGAATGCTTTGCATACGTTGCAGGCGTTGCTTTTGTTCCTCTTCGGGCATTTCAAGTGCCTGGCAAATAGCATTTTCTATTTGTTCCGTATCGTTCGGGTTGATTTGGATAGCGTCCGTCAATTCTACGGCGGCACCTGCCATTTCGCTAAGGATAAGTACACCGGGATTGTCACATTTGGTAGCTACGTATTCTTTGGCTACCAGATTCATTCCGTCCCGAAGTGGAGTGACGAGGGCTATGTCGGCCACATAGTACATGGCAGTCAGTTCTTCCAGTGAAAAGCCATGATAGAAATAACAGACGGGAGTCCAGTTCATTGTGGAGTAACGTCCGTTGATTGAGCCGATTTCTTCGTCAATTTTTGTTTTTAGTTCCGCATAACTGCCTACATGATCGCGTGAAGGGACAATGACCATTGCCAATGTAACTTTACCGTGATATTCGGCATGATGTTCGAGGAAGGTGGCAAAGCCACGAAGACGGTGTAATATGCCTTTGCTGTAATCCAGTCTGTCTACTGACAGGATCAGTTTATGCTCGCCGAAAAGTTTCCGGGTTCGTTCAATGGCCTGATGTACTTCTTTATTTTCTGAAGCCTGATGATAGGATTCATAGTTGATTCCCATCGGCAATGCTTCTACTCTGACCATCCGGTTGTTGATCTGTACTTCATCCAGTTTGAAGTCGAGATGCAGCACACGTTCTACGGCACTGATGAAGTGACGCATATAGTCATGAGTATGGAAAGCTATGAAGTCTGCTCCCAGCAAACCCTTCAGAATCTCGGCACGCTCCGGAAGAATACGGAAGAGTTCGTAAGAAGGGAACGGGATATGATGGAAATAACCGATACTTAGTTCCGGATATATTTTCCTCAACATTCCGGGAAGTAGCATCAGTTGATAATCCTGTATCCATACCTTATCGCCGGGACGTATCAGCCGGCAAATCTCCTCACAGAAGAGTCGGTTGACTTGTTGATAGGATTGCCAGAAACAGTTCTTATATAAGGTATAAGCATAAAAGTAATGACACAAAGGCCAGATAGTACTGTTACTGTATCCTTCGTAATAGTTTTCAATTTGCTTTTCCGACAAGAAGACCGGATGAAAATTCATTTCCTGTAGTTTCTCGTTAATCTCTTGCTGGTCCTTCTCTTCATTTGTACATATTCCGGGCCAACCTATCCAGTGCTTCTCATAAGAAGTCTGGAGAGAATCCAAACCTGTTGCCAGTCCGCCTTCGCTACGCGAAAATACGAATGTGCCGTTTGTGCCGGCTACTTTGACAGGTAATCTGTTTGCAATAATATAAAGTTTCATATCTATTTCTTTGCAAAGCATGTACCAATTGACTTATGTTGATGCTTAACCGTTTATTATCAACAGATTATAAAGATATAGTATCCTCCTTTTGTCTTTTCAAAATAGAATCCTTTTTTCAAAATGGAAGGGTATGTTGGATGGAAAGAAAGTAACAGCTTGTTTGTATCTATTTGAATGTTAGCTCATTATGCATTCTTTGCTTTTTGTGGCACGCATTTGGCATGAAGAATGGCAAGTAAAAAATTTATAGTAATCATTTAAAAGGTAAAAACATGGGAATAACACTATCATTTATTTTCTGCCTGTTGAGCGGTTTCGCTTGTTTCTGGCTGTTCTGGAAATGTGTAGACTGGTTTGAGAATATTTAAAGAAAAAAAGGAGAATTGATTATGTACACAGCATTATTCGTATTAGGTATTGCGATCTTCGGTTATTTGATGTACGTGCTCGTCAAACCCGAAAAGTTTTAAAGTAACACACACAGTTTAAGGTAAAAAGTATATGAATACAGAAATTTTAGGCGTGGTTGTTCAGATAGCCTTGATGGTGATTCTGGCTTATCCACTGGGAAAATACATTGCCAAGGTCTACAGAGGAGAAAAGACCTGGTCTGATTTTATGGCTCCTATCGAAAGAGTCATTTATAAAGTTTGTGGAATCGACCCCAATGAAGAAATGAACTGGAAACAATTCCTGAAAGCATTGTTGATTTTGAATGCTTTCTGGTTTTTCTGGGGAATGGTACTCTTGGTTTCACAAGGATGGTTGCCTTTAAACCCGGACGGCAACGGACCGCAGACTCCGGATCAGGCATTCAATACTTGTATTAGTTTTATGGTGAACTGGAACTTGCAACATTATAGCGGTGAAAGCGGGCTGACTTATTTTACTCAACTGTTCGTCATCATGCTATTCCAGTTTATTACCGCAGCAACAGGTATGGCTGCCATGGCAGGTATAATGAAGAGTATTGCTGCAAAAACAACCAAAACGATTGGTAACTTTTGGCAGTTTCTCGTAGTAAGCTGTACACGTATCTTGTTGCCGCTTTCTCTGATTGTAGGTTTTATCTTGATTCTTCAGGGAACCCGATGGGATTTGACGGTAAGATGAAAGTCACTACCCTTGAAGGCCAGGAACAAATGGTTTCTCAGGGGCCTACGGCTGCTATTGTCCCTATCAAACAATTGGGTACTAATGGCGGTGGTTATTTGGGTGTAAACTCTTCTCATCCGTTGGAGAACCCTACTTATCTTACGAATATGGCGGAATGTTGGTCTATCCTGATTATTCCGATGGCAATGGTACTTGCGTTAGGGTTTTATACTCGTAGAAAGAAACTGGCTTATAGTATTTTCGGAGTGATGCTCTTTGCTTTCTTGGTAGGCGTCTGTATCAATGTCAGTCAGGAAATGGGCGGAAATCCACGTATTGATGAATTGGGAATTGCGCAGGATAATGGTGCGATGGAAGGTAAAGAAGTTCGTTTGGGGGCCGGAGCAACGGCATTATGGAGTATTGTAACGACTGTAACCTCTAATGGCTCGGTGAATGGTATGCACGATTCAACTATGCCTTTTTCAGGTATGATGGAGATGCTGAACATGCAGATTAATACTTGGTTCGGCGGTGTAGGCGTAGGTTGGATGAATTATTATACGTTTATTATTATCACGGTATTTATCAGCGGTTTGATGGTAGGTCGTACCCCGGAATTTCTCGGAAAGAAAGTGGAAGCCCGTGAAATGAAAATAGCTACGATAGTAGCACTGCTTCATCCATTTGTAATATTAGTGTTCACAGCAATCTCAGTTATATTTATGTACACCATCCGGATTTTGTGGAAAGTGAAGGTGGCTGGCTGAACAATCTTGGGATTCCACGGTTTAAGTGAGCAACTTTACGAGTACACTTCTTGTGCTGCCAATAACGGTTCCGGTTTCGAAGGTCTGGGAGATAATACTTATTTCTGGAACTGGACATGTGGTATCGTTTTGATTCTGAGTCGCTTCCTTCCTATTATCGGACAGGTTGCCATTGCCGGGCTACTGGCGCAGAAGAAATTCATACCGGAAAGTGCCGGTACGCTGAAGACGGATACACTGACTTTCGGAGTAATGACGTTTGTAGTTATCTTCATTATTGCTGCGCTGTCATTCTTCCCGGTACATGCTTTGAGTACAATTGCCGAACATTTAAGTTTGTAATTCTGAATTAGAGAAGATATGAAAAATATGAAATCAGCTTCTTTGTTTCAAAAGGAGCAAGTTATAGAAAGCCTGAAACAATCATTCGTGAAGCTGAACCCGCGACTGATGATAAAGAATCCGATCATGTTTACGGTAGAGGTGGCTACGGTAGTCATCATGCTGCTTGTGACGCTCTACTCCATTGTTAATTCTTCACAGGGTTCGTTTGCTTACAACATTGCCGTTTTATCATTCTGTTTATCACTTGCTGTTTGCTAATTTTGCCGAAGCTATTGCAGAGGCACGTGGTAAAGCACAGGCGGATAGCTTGCGTAAGACTCGTGAAGAGACACCGGCTAAAAAGTGGAAGGCAATAAAATCGTTACTGTCAGTTCTTCACAGTTGAAGAAAGGAGATGTGTTTGTCTGCGAGGCAGGAGACGTGATTCCTTCCGATGGTGAAATTATCGAAGGCTTGGCTTCTATCGATGAAAGCGCTATCACAGGCGAATCTGCTCCGGTTATCCGTGAGGCGGGTGGAGATAAGAGTTCTGTAACAGGCGGTACGAAAGTATTGTCCGACCAGATAAAAGGTAATGGTAAGCACCCAGCCGGGTGAAAGTTTCCTGGACAAGATGATTGCACTGGTAGAAGGCGCATCCCGCCAGAAAACACCGAATGAAATTGCGTTGACTATTCTGTTGGCTGGTTTTACGCTTGTCTTCGTCATAGTGTGTATTACCTTAAAACCGTTTGCCGACTATAGTAATACGGTCATCACCATTGCTTCGCTTATTTCTTTGTTTGTGTGTCTGATTCCGACAACTATCGGTGGACTTCTCTCTGCTATCGGTATTGCCGGTATGGACCGCGCGCTTCGTGCCAACGTGATTACTAAATCCGGTAAAGCAGTAGAGACTGCCGGTCGATATTGATACGTTACTGCTGGATAAAACAGGTACTATCACAATCGGTAACCGTAAAGCAACTCATTTCCATACGGCTCCGGGTGTCAATTTGCACGATTTTGTGGAGACTTGTCTGTTGTCTTCCTTGTCCGATGAAACACCGGAGGGTAAATCAATTATAGAACTGGGACGTGAGTCGGGCATCCGTATGCAACCTGAATACAACGGGAGCGCGTATGATTCAGTTTACGGCTGAAACTAAATGTTCGGGAGTAGACTTGGCAGATGGAACACAGATTCGTAAAGGTGCTTTCGATGCTATCCGTAAGATGGTGGAAGGTGAAGGAAATGAATTTCCGAAAGAAGTGGAAGAGATCATCTCTTCTATCTCTAGCAATGGTGGTACACCGCTGGTAGTGTGTGTCAACCGGCAGGTGGCCGGCGTCATTGAGTTGCAGGATATCATCAAACCGGGTATTCAGGAACGTTTCGAACGTCTGCGTAAGATGGGAGTGAAGACGGTAATGGTGACAGGTGACAACCCGTTAACTGCAAAATATATTGCTGAAAAAAGCCGGTGTGGATGATTTTATCGCTGAAGCTAAACCGGAAGATAAGATGGAATATATCAAGAAGGAACAGCAGGCTGGTAAATTGGTTGCAATGATGGGAGACGGAACGAACGATGCTCCGGCTCTCGCACAGGCCGATGTGGGCGTAGCCATGAACAGCGGGACACAGGCTGCGAAGGAGGCCGGAAACATGGTCGACCTTGATAACGACCCGACGAAATTGATTGAGATTGTGGAAATCGGTAAACAATTGTTGATGACACGTGGTACGCTGACTACGTTCTCCATTGCCAATGACGTAGCCAAGTATTTTGCCATTGTCGTTCCGCCTTGTTTATGATCGCCATTCCCGAACTGGCTGCTCTGAATATCATGCATCTGCATAGTCCTGAAAGCGCCATTCTTTCAGCGGTCATTTTTAATGCGATTATTATTCCGATTCTGATTCCGTTGGCTTTGCGTGGTGTGCAATACAAGCCGATAGGTGCGAGTGCTTTGCTTCGCCGGAATCTGCTGATTTACGGTGTAGGTGGTGTGATTGCTCCTTTTGTGGGAATTAAACTGATTGATTTATTGGTAGGTTTATTCTTTTAATTAAAAAACAATAGCAATGAAAACTTTATTGAAGTCATTAAATAACACTTGCTTTTTGCGTGTTTTTCTCTGTATTCTATATCCTTATCCTGTGGATATTTGCCCAGGTGGCGGGACCAAATAAGGGTAATGCTGAAGTAGCCACACTGGATGGAAAAGTGGTGGGTGCCGCTAATGTCGGACAGATGTTTACAAAAGACATTTATTTCTGGGGACGTCCATCTTCTGCCGGAGACGGATATGATGCTACGAGTTCCGCAGGTAGTAATAAAGGGCCTACGAATCAAGAATATCTGGCTGAAGTGGAAGCGCGTATCGATACGTTCCTTGTACATCATCCTTATTTGAATCGTGCGGATGTGCCAGCCGAAATGGTTACGGCCAGTGGTTCGGGACTAGATCCTAATATCACTCCTCAATGTGCGTATGTACAAGTGAAGAGAGTAGCACAAGCACGTGGATTGAGAGAGGAACAGGTGAGAGCAATTGTTGATAAAAGCATAGAAAAACCGTTTTTGGGGTTGTTGGGAACAGAAAAGGTGAATGTATTGAAATTGAATATCGCTTTAGAGGAAAGCAATAAGTAGATGAAGATTGAGCAGCGTTCCTGTCCGGACCGTTTGGGTTATGCCGCGGTTCAAATTAACAGGGTTGGATAGGGCGCTGCTTTTTTACAGGAACATAAAATAGAATTAGATAAATAAGTATGAAAAGTTTTTTTAGTAAAAAGAGTATTTTAGGAACAATGGCTGTAGCAGCCGTATGTATGTTGGGAACAGTTAATGCACAAGCACAAGAGTTTACTATACAAGGTGATTTGGTAAGTTCGTATGTATGGCGTGGTATTTATCAGGGGGGAGCCGCTTCCTTTCAGCCGACTTTGGGATTTAGCGTAGGTAATTTCTCGCTTACTGCATGGGGCTCAACCAGTTTGAGTGAGAGTAATAAAGAAATTGACCTGACCGCAGCTTATAAGTTCGGTGAAGCAGGACCGACGCTTTCTGTAGCCACTCTTTGGTGGGACGGACAAGCTGATGTGGCCAATGGAGAATTTACCAATAATTATTTTCATTTTAAAAGTGGAGACACCGGACACCATTTTGAAGCAGGGTTAGCTTATACGCTTCCTATTGAAAAGTTCCCGTTATCTATCGCATGGTATACCATGTTTGCCGGTGCTGACAGAAAAACGACTGATGAGGGGGGAGGAAAAGCAGGCATACTCTTCTTACGTAGAACTGAATTATCCGTTCAGTGTGAAAGGAGTTGATCTGAATGCTACTTGTGGAGTGGTTCCTTATAAGACTCCGCAGTATAATGTGAATGGGTTTGCAGTGACGAACCTAGCTTTGAAAGCAACGAAAGCAATAAATTTTAATGATAAGTTTTCATTGCCTATATTTGTACAGGCTATATGGAATCCACGTCTGGAGGACGCCCATTTAGTATTTGGCGTAACTTTAAGGCCATAAAATAAACTCATGAATTTTTGTGAAAACCCGTGGTGATCGTGATGATTACTACTGGTTAGGATGTTTAAAATAACAGATTGACGTAATGGATGATAGAGAACATAGTGTACAGTATTTTTTGGATCTGATAAAGAAGTCCCACCGGGGCAAATTCAAGGTCTATATCGGTATGATAGCCGGTGTGGGAAAGTCATATCGTATGCTTCAGGAGGCGCATGAACTGCTGGAGAACGGTGTGAACGTGCAAATCGGCTATATCGAAACTCATGGACGCGCCGGGACGGAAGCATTGCTGCAAGGGCTCCCTGTCATTCCGCGTCGTAAAATCTTCTATAAGGGGAAAGAATTGGAAGAAATGGATCTGGATACGATTATCCGTGTCCATCCGGAAATTGTGATTGTGGACGAACTGGCACATACCAATGTAGAAGGTAGCTTGAACGAGAAACGTTGGCAGGATGTGATAACTTTGCTGGATGAGGGAATCAATGTGATTTCGGCAATCAATATTCAGCACATCGAAAGCGTGAATGAAGAAGTGCAGGAGATTACGGGTATTGAAGTGAAAGAACGGGTGCCCGACAGTGTTCTTCAGGAAGCGGATGAGGTGGTGAATATTGACTTGACGGCAGAGGAGCTGATTGCACGTTTGAAAGCGGGAAAGATATATCGTCCGGAAAAGATTCAGACGGCATTGGATAATTTCTTTCGGACAGAGAATATTCTTCAGTTACGTGAGTTGGCTTTGAAGGAAGTAGCGTTGCGGGTAGAAAAAAAAAGGTGGAGAATGAGGTTGTGATGGGGTATCGGTCGGAATCAGGCATGAGAAGTTCATGGCTTGTATCAGTAGTCATGAGAAAACACCCAGGAGGATTATCCGGAAGGCGGCAAAGTTGGCAACCCGGTATAACACCACTTTTATAGCCCTGTATGTTCAGACTCCGAAAGAGAGTATGGATAGAATCGATCTTAGCCAGTCAACGGTATCTGTTGAACCATTTTAAGCTCGTGGCGGAACTTGGGGGAGAGGTGGTACAGGTGCAGTCGAAGGATATTCTGGGGAGTATCGTCAAGGTTTGTAAAGAGAAGCAGATATCGACAGTTTGCATGGGAACTCCTAATTTAAGGTTGCCATACGCTATTTGTTCTATACTCGGATATCGAAAGTTTTTGAAATAATTTGTCACAAGCTAATGTAGATTTGATTATACTTGCATAATATTAACCGTATGAACGATATGAATATTAAAACAAAACTGATTCTCGGTATCGGAATGCTGGCCGGAATGATTATTTTGTTGGTTACACTTTCTGTTGTGAACCTTCAGCTGCTGACTGCCACAGAACCTGATAGCCCTGCCGCTATGCCCGGATTGGAACGTGCTTTGTTGTGGATTTCCGTAACGGGAGGAATCTGTATCTTGACCGGACTGATATTGCTTTATTGGTTGCCCCGTACTATCAGCAAGCCTATTAAAGAGCTGAAAGAGGGAATTCTTGAAATAGCCAATCATAATTATGAGAAGCGTCTGCAGATGAATAATAATGAAGAATTCCGGGATGTGGCGGATAGTTTTAACCGGATGGCGGAGCGTTTGACCGAATATCGTGCCAGTACTTTGTCGGATATTCTTTCTGCAAAGAAATTTATTGAAGCAATTGTAAACAGTATAGATGATCCGGTGATCGGCTTGAATATGGAGCGTGAAATTCTGTTTATCAATGAGGAAGCACTCAATGTCTTGAATCTGAAACGGGAGAATGTGATTCGTCAATCGGCGGAGGAACTGGCTTTGAAGAATGACCTGTTGCGGCGGTTGATCCGTGAACTGGTGACGCCAAGCGAGCAGAAGGAACCATTGAAGATATATGCTGACGACAAAGAGAGTTACTTTAAGGCCTCTTATGTTCCTATTATTAATACGGAGGCTGAAAAAGGGGAACCCCGCAAACTGGGTGATGTTATTTTATTGAAGAATATAACGGAATTTAAGGAACTGGATTCTGCCAAGACTACATTTATCTCTACAATCTCACATGAACTGAAGACTCCGATTGCTGCTATTATGATGAGCCTCCAGCTGTTGGAAGATAAGCGTGTCGGTGCATTGAATGATGAACAGGAGCAGTTGTCTAAGAGCATCAAGGAGAATAGCGAGCGTTTGTTGAGTATCACCGGAGAATTGCTTAACATGACCCAGGTGGAAGCGGGAAAACTACAGTTTATGCCGAAGATCACCAAACCGATTGAGTTGATCGAATATGCGATTAAAGCTAATCAGGTACAAGCGGATAAGTTCAATATCCAGATAGAAGTAGAGTATCCGGAAGAGAAAATCGGCAAACTCTTTGTCGATAGTGAAAAGATTGCCTGGGTATTGACGAATCTGCTAAGTAATGCTATCCGTTATTCTAAAGAAAATGGTCGTGTGATTATCGGTGCTAAACAGGATGAAAATATGATCGAACTCTATGTTCAGGATTTTGGAAAGGGGATTGATCCGCGTTATCACAAAAGTATCTTCGACCGTTATTTCCGTGTACCCGGAACGAAAGTGCAAGGCAGTGGATTGGGATTATCTATTTCCAAGGATTTTGTGGAAGCTCATGGCGGTACGTTGACGGTAGAGAGTGAATTGGGTAAGGGCAGCCGGTTTGTGATGCGGTTGAAAGCGTAGATTTGAAGGGTTGTATGGAAGAATCAGACTTCCGGCAAGCATTTTTGTGCCTGCCGGAAGTTTTTGTTTATTTTCTTTTATCGTTTTCTTCTCCTCCAACATGTCCAAATGCCGCACAATCCAATGATAAATGGAATGCCATAGCAATAGATGGTTTTAATGGTAGATAAATCCATAGGAGTCAGGCTGATATCTTTATCGAGGAAAGGATCTCTGGAAGAAGATACCGGAAACTCATTATAACACAACCAACGGAATGAACCGGGAATCATATTAAAGTTAAATGAATAAATACCGGTCTTGAGCTTTTTTGTAGTTCGGCATTGCTAAAACAATCTGCGTCACCCAGGACGATGATACGTTGTTCTTTATCTTTGTTTTTTATTTTGCGGGTTAATGCTATTGCCGTAGGATATGCCCCTAGCTTTTCACCTTGAAGAGAATCCAATGAAAGAGAATCATTTACAAAATCTTTTGTTTGATATTCAATCCATGTTTGTTGGGCGTTACTTTGCAATAAAACGATTGGATGGAATTGGGTCGTATCGACAACTTCCAGAGCAACCGCCGATGGCATAGTGACCGCACTATAGGTTTTCCTTTCTACCATACGTTTGTAGAAACCTCCTATACTGTCAGCGGCTACTTGTGTAGCCTTTGCAAGAATGAGGTCTCCCGGATTAATGTCAGAAGGTTGTGCAATGATTCCCGGAAGCAGTTTTAAACCGATTTTCCGGAGCAAGGGATTCATCACTTCCTGACGTCCGACATCACCCATGATCATCATATTACCTCCACGTTCAAGAAAACGGTTTATAATTTCTTCTTCTTTTGGACTCATGGACGAACGCATTTCAGCAATAAGTAATATATTGATATTGTTTGGTATATCATTCATATCCTTCAGATTCAGTTCCGTCAAATCAAAACCTTGATTAATCATGGAATAACGGAAGCGCCCGTGTGTGGCAAAAAGTGAGTAATCCTGATCTCCCTTTTTAGTGGTCGAACGCTCGTGGTGTCCTGTGATGACACCTACCTTTACAGGAGTAACAAGCATTTTTTTCAATGCTGCGGAGATTTCTGTTTCAGAGGGATGATATTCCATATCGTCGAACAAACGAAGGCGGGCTTGTTCACCGGACCCACGCTCTACAACACGTACAAACCGAAAATTTTCTTTAGCCAGATCTATTTTCTCTTTTAGTTCTTCGGCGCTTTTAAGTTTCTTAGGATTGAAATTCTTTTTCTTGGCAACTTCATAAGCTATTTCACGAATACTTTTATTTGGATATTGGTGATAAAAAGCACTGTCTTTTGGTGTAGAGTAATAGTAAACGTACTTCATTTTTATCTCTGGTTTGAAGCGTATGTACATTTTAAATCGTGTCATATCTTCTTTCTGTTCCTTTGGAGAAGCAACGTCAAATTCTTTATCAAAGATATCGACATAAGTTGTAATTGTCATAGGGCCGGACAACTGTCTCATCACTTTCTGACTTTCTTCCGAAAGTGTACGCTGCTTGCTGCGGGTGGCATCATAAAAAACATTAATGCCGGGCGTGAACTGGCAAAACCAATCACTATAATGGTGCATACGGCTAATGTATAACGCATTGTTTTTGAAAGGAACGAACGGCGTGTCTTTTCATTATTCAGTTTAATGACCGATAGCCAGAGGAATAATGAAATTACAGCCAAGAAATAGATGACATCATCGCTGCATATCAATCCTCCAACCATTTCACTGGCGCGTCCTTTAATAGATAGCCAATAAGTAATCTCTCTAAAGAATATGGACTCTGGCCGATTCCGCCCACATAATTGAAAAATGCCAATGCGGAAAGGGTAGCAACAGCTGCCACAACTTGGTAAGATGTGAGCGTGGTCATAAAGAGACCGATAGAACAATAGGTCAATATCAATAGAAACATGGATAACAATCCCGCTAGGATAAGTGTAATATCAACATGTGGCACCGATATAAACATTACGATTGTCGGTAGGGCAAGGATAACGACAAAGATCAGGGCAAATACTACCATTGAGACAAACTTGCCGACAATGATTTGAACACTGCTTACCGGTGATGAATATAGTAGTTTGATAGATCCTGATGAATATTCACGGCTCATCAGATTCATGGTCAATAAAGGAATATAGAGGTAGATCGTTTCCTGTATTACTTCATATATCCCTTTGAGGCCAAGAACAAAACCGGCTGTGACACTAAAAGTGATCGTGTTGCCCAATGCTTTTATTTTTACTATTTCCGTCAGGATATTCATAAAATCGAATCCTACCTGGCATGTAAAAAGCGACCAGTAGCAACCATGCAACCGGTGAGTAAAAAAGTACCGCTAGTTCGGTACGGGCTATTCTAAGTATAAGTCGTAAGTTCATCTTTTTTCTCTATTAATTTCTTCTGCGGAAAAACCAGATGCCAACTCCCATTAGTAGGAGGATAGCGGGTATAATGATTATGAAAATAGTTTTCATCGTACTGACATCCTTTACTCCGATTGAGAGCTTGTTGTCGGTGCAATGAGGACGGCGTACGTCAATAGGAAATTCTCCTCCGGAAAGCCAGCGGAAGCTTTCGATAATCATATTAAAGTTTCCTGATGTATACCCTTCACGTGAAAGAGTTAGTTCAGCATTGCTTATACAATCTGCATCACCAGAAATGATAATACGCTGCTCTTTATCTTTCAGTTGACGTGAAAGGGCATAGGCTGTAATATAGGTTTGTTCTTTTTCTTCTGCAGAGGCATTACATTGTACAGGTGATTCCTCCAGATCGGTTTGTTCCTTCTCAATCCATACTCCTTTGGCATTTGTTTCAAGAATCGGTGTATATTGGAATCCATAATCGTTGTCGAAGGAGGTAAGAGCTACACATCCGGGCATAGAGACACGTAGGTCATGTTTGGGAAAATCATCTTTGAATCCAAATGTTAGTTTTCCCGATTCACGGGTGGCTTTGGCTAAAATCAGATTAGGGGAGAAATCGGCAGAAGATTGTGCCAGTTGATACTCTTCCATTTTGATACCGAATCTGCCTAGAAAAGGATTCATGATTTCTTGCCTGCCTGTGTCGGTGAGAATAAATAAATTACCTCCGCGAGCTAAGTAAGTTTCCAGTTGACTTTCTCCTTTTTTCTGTAAGCGGAGTTCTCATTTCTGCAAGAACCACAATATTGATAAGGGAAGGAATTGTGTCTCCATGGGAAATGTCGATCTCACATACTTCGAAGCCCTGATTAATCAAGGCAGCTCTGGAATATTTTTCAATGGAGAAGTTACTGTAGTCGCGGTCACCCGGTTTAGATATTTCACGTTCACCGTCTCCTTTGATAAAGGCAACAGTGGGAGGAGTTGAGATCATCTTTTTATTGCTGCTGTAATTTCCGCTTCTGATGGTGTTGCATCCATATCCTGAAAATCACGGATGAAAGTACGTTTCCCATCTTGTGTTTCCATAATGCGAACAAATGTATTTTGCTCTTCACGCAGATCTACGATTTTATGGATTTCTTCCGGAGATTTGAATAAATGAGGATTTAAATTATAAACCATGGTCATATAATCACGCATTTCATCTATAGTTTTGTCTTGAAACTTGGGATTATTTGCTACGCCGTTGGGGGCAAAATCATAATAATAGACATACTTTTTACTTGCAGGTCGGGCTTAGCGAGGCAATAAGGTTCGAAAATCGTTTCATTCGCTTTCTTCATAATAGGAAGGTACCGATATGACTTTCCATCAAGCAGATTAACATAATTGGTAATAGTTACCGGTCCTGTCAGTTTTGCTAATACATTTTGGCTGTTTTCGGTAAGTGAATTTAGTTTTGTACGTGTTGTATCCCAAACCTTAATCATTCCCGGACGTGAAGTGAGATAGCCGATTGCCATTGCTGCGACAAAAAATCCCAGATAGCTGATTGCTTGTCGGAACCGACTGATAGTTCGCCGGTCGGATGAAAGTTTGAAAATGGTAAATGCCGGGGAAAAGGGTTACTACAACAATAAAATAAATCACATCCTCACTCCGGATTACTCCGTTTAGCATGTCGATTGTTCTTCCATTTATTGACAGCCAATAAGTCAGTTCACGTATGAAATCGTATTCCTGACCGATACCTCCTATGAAATTTAATATGGCTAAGATAATAAGAGTCCCAACCGCTGCCACTACTTGGTAAGTTGTGAGTGAGGACATAAAGAGCCCAATAGCACAATAAGTGCATATTAATAAATAGAGTCCGAGAAGGGCGACTAATATCGGAGCCCAATCAAAAGAGGGGATTACCAAACTGCCATAAATAGCACTGGTTATCGGGACGAGCATCAGACAACAGCCAAATCCGATGGCTGCAAGATATTTGCCCAACACGATCTGACTACTGGTGACTGGTGATGAATAAGCTAGTTTGATAGAGCCCGATGCCGTTTCGCGACTGATGAGCCCCATTGTTAGCAATGGAATATAGATGTATATGTTTGAAACGATAGAGGATAGAAAACCATAGCTACCTAAGAAACAAATACTGCTTAAAGATACTTCGTCGCCTCCCGAAAGGTCATAGCTGGTCACTATACTTTCCATTAGTGATGCGAAACCTGATGCTGTCAGGAATGAAAAAACAATCAATATGAACCACGCAATCGGCGAATAGAATAAAATAGCCAAATCGGTTCGAGCAATACGCATAATAATCTTTAGATCCGTCATGTCAGATATTGTTTTTAAGTTTTCCCGATAGTTGTGCAAAGATAATGTCGAGAGAACAACGTTCCATTGTGATCTCCTTCAACCGCCATCCGTTCTGTATACTCAATGCTACTACTCGTTCAGTTATGTTCTCATCATCATCAAAGCGTATCCGGAATGTACCGGGATAGAGTTCTTCTATATTCAACACATGTTCTATCTTTGCTAGTTCTTCTATAGAAGGGGGAAGGGCAAATGTAACGGTGAAACTACTAGAACTACATAATTATCAAAGTCCTTCATAGTACCGAAGAATACCACTTTACCGTGTTCAATCATACGAATGTCATTGCAAGTAGCTTGCACCTCCGATAGGATATGTGTAGAGAGTAGTACAGAATGATCTTCTGCAATCTCTTTAATCAGATTGCGTATTTCGACAATCTGATTAGGATCGAGTCCATTTGTAGGTTCATCAAGTACTACGAATGGTGGATTATGTACGATTGCTTGTGCGATTCCTACTCTTTGTTGGTATCCTCCAGAAAGATTCTTTATCAACCGTTTGCTGAAATGAGCAATGGCGCAACGTTCTTTGGCTGTTTCTACGGCTTCACGTATCTTTGATTTGTCCATTCTCCGCAGTGTGGCACAATGTATTAAGTATTCGTCGACAGTCAAGTCCGGATGAAGAGGTGGCTTTTGAGGTAGGAAACCAATGTGCTTTTTGGCTTCAACCGGATTTTTTCGTAGATCGATGCCATTGATAAACACATCCCCTTCCGTTTGATTTAAAACTCCACAGATGATATTCATGGTGGTAGACTTACCTGCCCCATTAGAACCTAACAGGCCTAATATTCCTGTTTTCTCAATAGAAAAATTGATATCGCGAATGGCCCAATCAACACTATAACGATGGGATAAATGCTTGACCTCGACAATAGGATTACTCATGATTTTTATTTTAGATGATTAATAGATTTCTTATTTATATTACCATGCAACTCCTCTTCTTTCATTTGGATAGCTATGAAATTCATATTTTTCCTGACATCGGTTTATATTCGCGTATGCTTCCATCGTTTGTAGTACCTTCGTAGTTCGATTTCACTTTACCAAACCGATAAGCAAAGTTTATGGTGAAAAAAACGTCCATAATAATTAGTCCATGTATTTTGAATGTAGTTGGAATACATTTGGCTGTTGAAAGTCCGATGACTATTTAGTAAGTCGTATGCGGCAATACTAATGTCTCCTTTGCGATTTAATATTTTACAGCCTACATTCAAGTTTAGGGTGTGATTGCGATTAATCTCTTTATTGATTCCATAATCACGGCTGAAAATGAAATTATAATGACTACTTAGATAGAAGTATTTACATATTTGGCTTATATCTAACATTGCTCCTGCCGTCTGATAGAATGTTTTACCTGTATAATTTTTAGTATTGATGCTATGTACATAATGGGTATTGGCACTGATTGTTACTTTTAATCTTTTAGTTAGGCTGCAGAGTAGGAAATGTTCGATCAATGGAGCATAGGTACGTGTTGTTGTCTTATTTTCTCCTATATAATATGGGTTATGTTCGTAGTTGAATCCGGTAGATAAGGTATATTTGGATTTTATGCTACGTATAGGCGCCTGCCATATCAATTTGCCTTTTATGTCCCAATATCCTTCTACGTTTTCAAAACTAATTAGAGAACTGTGTGCAGGTGCTGTATATTGCAATTCCGGTAGATAAGTTTCGGCATTGTAATAGGTTGTCTTTGCAACAGGAGAGTGTTGGCGGATAGAGGTACTGATAATAACACCTATGGTGTGGTTGTGTTTTCCCAACATACGATTGCAATTGAAGAGGAACGAATGTAGATATGATTGTTTTTAAGTTGGGATTTCCACTGCGCAGCATGTAAGGATTGCTGTTATCTATTTGTGGGCGTAACTGCACTATGTTTGGTGCAAAATTATGCAGTCTGTAAGCGGCACTCCATGACTTTGTTATATCTGTATGCACAAAAGATATTGCTACTGTTGGAGAGATGAATGTTTTACGGTAGTTATTCATTTCTTTTTCTTCTCGCTTAAGTGTACTTTCTTTAAGTCCTGCGGAAATGTCACAACTTGTTTTTTCATAGGGAGAAAAGTGAAATGAAACTTCCTGTTTTTGTGTCAGGTTATTTACTTTATAACTATATGTATTGGCTTCGTCTGTTTGTGGATTTGTAGGGCTCAACATATTCCAAGCGAATTGGTGTTTCCATCCGTTTTCGTATTTAACAGAATAATCAAAAGATATTTGGTTGTCATTTTCTGGATTCAGTATATATATTAGTTGAGCATTGCCATTCCACTCTGTGTTGCGGAGTTTTGATGGAATAGTCAGATAAGTTTGTGTTATCGAACTTTCTAATGTGTCTATTCGTAATGAATGATTTTCACCTTTATTTATATCTACTGAACTTTCTAATGTATATCCGATTCTGTCGGTAATACCGTTGGCATAACTGACATTTTCCCTCACATGAAAATTCTTGTTTAGATTATCGTAATGCATTAGGCTCTTCGATGTTTGAAGATTGTTTTCTTCATTATATATGTAAAGCGATTGCCAATCTTTGTTGTTGTTATATGTTATAAACTGGTTCCAACGGAATTCTCCCCATTTGTCATTTGAATTGGAGAAAGAAAATTCGGAATAGTGATTTTGTTTTTTGTCGCTGTTGCTATTTTGCTCTTCATAAAGGCGTTGCTGATAATTGTTGTCAGGAAAATAATATCGTTCGGATCGTGTATTTGTATTATCGCGATTATATCCGAAAGTGTAAAATGCTCTAAATGTACCGTATGTTCCATTTTCTGTGTCCCATGAGCGTTCCGTAGCTAGATCTGCATAAGTCGTTTCGTTGTAAGTACTACTAGGATCGGAAATGGAAAGAACATCTTTGATATTATTTGATTTCCGGTTGATATTATTTTGAAACACATTACTTGTGAGTAAAAATTTCTCGGAGAAAAAGTTTGCTGTGAGTCCGAGTCCTTTACGGAACTTTCCTTTGTCGTTCGTTGAATCTAGGTTGCTGCCTGCACTAGCCAATAAGTGTGCTTTCCAGAACTGATGAGTTTACTTCTAGTTTCTATGTTGAGCACTCTGGTAAGACTTCCTCTGTACATTAGTTTTTTTGTTTTCGTATTTTCATATTCATCATAAGCCTTGATTTTTAATACATCTGTTGCAGAAAGATTCTTTAGTGCTGCCATTGGGTCACTTCCGAATATAAGTCTACCGTCTATATAAGTTTTGGTTACTTGTTTTCCCATGATTTTGACGGAGTGGTCGTCAGTCTCTGTTCCGGGAAGTTGCTCGACTATATTCATAGCGACATCTCCTTCTTGTACGTTGACTGCCTTCGGGTTGAATATTAGTGTGTCACCATTCTGGGTCACAATGGGGATTCTGCCCTTGATGGTGACTTCCTCCAGTTGGATGGATTCATCCAAAATCTCTATGTAAAGATTTGGATTCTTTCCAGCTATTATATTTAATTCTTTTTCAACTTTCCGACACCCTATTGCAGTGATAATGAGTTTTGCTTTTCCTGTTTTTATGGGTTTGAAACGGAATACTCCATTTATGCTTGTTGTTTTCAGTGTGTCTTTTGCATAGATCAAAAAGATATTGGCACCGTCTAATGACTCACTAGATCCACTTTCTTGTTTGTGTATAATAAATCCCGATAGCTCATTTGTTTTATCTTGAGCATTTATCGGTAAAGTAATGTATAACAATAAAAAAATAGAAATAAATTTTTTCATATTGCTGTTTTATAAAAAGTTTAGTGGTAGCATGTTATTTTATTTGTCTAAAGTCTGCTGATATTCTTCTAAGAAGAAATTTACAACTTCAAGCCCTCCTATTTTTTTTTTTTTGTGTTACATATCCTACATAACTTGCTACGAGTATTTTTTGACTCGCATTAGAAACTTTTATTTTATATTGCCCATCAATGTCAGTAACTGCTGCATTAGCAGTTCCATATTCGATAACGTTTGCTCCAATTAATGGTTCTTTTGTTTTAGCATCATATACAATTCCTTTTATTACATCTTTAAAGATTCCGTTTGGGGAGATACTAAATTGATCTTTATTGTTTTCTAGGATTTGTTCGCTCTTTTTTTTTTTTTTGATTTTTGCTGTTGGGGAAGAATTTGAGTTCTGTGCAAATGCGCACATCATTGTAGTAAATATGAATACAATGAATAAAATAATCTGTTTCATAATATATTTTTTTTTTAATTGTTATACATTTTACTAGCACTAAACTTTTTATAAACATACATGTTAAATAATAGGGAGAAGGCTAAATTACCCTGTCAATCATCGCTATCAAATAATCGCATTTTCCACGTTCAATATCATTACTAGCCAAAGAACGAGCTTGTATCAAATAGCGACGTGTACTTTTCAACTTATCATAGCAAATGGCTTCGATATCTGTACCGGAGTAAAAATTAACAGAAGTCATAGGTTCCATACCAGATTGTTTTTCTGTTGCAGATATAGAGGCAAAAGTTGTCAGCAATCCTAATGATTGTAACTTATGATTAGTTTGCTCGTTGAGAGCAATGGAAGTTACTTTTGTTGATACAGCCTTGTATAGCCTTTAATGTCGGACACATTCCTTTTAAAGAACTGATATATACAGACAGTTGTGCAATCATTGGAGCACTTAAAGGTTTCCCATTTAAAGTTTCTTTGAATAATTGTTTCTCTATATCATTCAAATATGCTTCTTGGGTATAAGGTTTAGTTGATTTCTCTACACTCAATCCCATACGCATCAAACGAAACATCAAAGACATCATTGGGTACCCGTTATTGTAAATCCATGTTGACATATCAGGATTGACACCACCTAAACGCAAAAAATCCTTATTAGAGTCCAGCCAGCTTAAATCATAGAAGGTACTGAATATCTTTTGTAAGACTTTCTTTTTGCATATCTGCTGATACCGGTTGATATGAAGGTACATTGCTTTTTTCGTTGGCTTCATTGATATAAATACCTCCGATATAAGAAGATACAGGTGACAATGTTTTATTGATTAATTCAATAATCACAAAATCAGGAAATAGTTCCCGGTAATCATTGGGGATATTATCGTCGTGAAACCAGGCAGGACTATTTTTAACTACATATTTCACACGTGCAATTTGTGCATCTAAAGAGGCTATCGGATCATTACCTAAATCATAGTTTTGGCAACGCGGGTCTGTAGCATAAGCTGGTGAACGCTTTCCATAGAAATAGCGTGGATCTCCATCGTGTTCCATAGCCCATTTCTTCAATATGTCTGATTCATTTTCACTGGTGGCGGCATACAGATATTTAAGCGTAAATGCGTCACATACACCCGGTTTGTCGACAATCAATACCACTCCTTTTTCTTTATCACCGGGCTGTGCCAGATAATTGTATAATACATTGTCCATGACTGAAGCTGTGATTCCATATTTCCGGGTAAATTCCGGAGAACGCAGTTCTTCTGGGGAGTATGCTGCAGAACCAGCCAAATTAGTTGCCAATCCTAAACTTAGGCCAAATGCTTTTTAGCATACGTGCTGTCAGATTCTCACAGATAACCTCATCAGCAATGTAATAAGTCCGGAAGCGCGGATCGACCTCTGCCATTTGGTATACTCCATTACGGCGTACGCTGACGGCAAGGTCACGTGGTACTCCTATCTTGGTACTTAAAATTTCTCCAGTGCGTAAGTCTGTGACATTGTATGCGGTAACTTCCGAGTTGTTGTTATTCAGAAAAGCAATCGTATTTATCATTGGGTTATTAGCACGGAAAGTTGAATCTTTTTCATATGGTTTTATTATGATTGGTTTTCCTATTCCTAAGTCTTCAAATATTATGTTCCATTCATCTGCACTTTTTTGGATGGCTTTTACCCAGCTGTCTTGAATCAGAGTATCAATGTAGAAGACAACAGGTTGTTGCATCGTTATATTACGACGTGTTACATAATATCCTTTCTTGAAACGTTTTTCATTACGATAGTCTGTGTATGAGATATACCCTGTTCCTACGCGTGGGTTGGCTTCGCGGGTGTTCATCTTTTCTTTCGATAGTAGGGCTAATGTTGTTTGTACTGACATTGTTAATTCCGGTTGTTCTTTGGAGACAAAGCCCATGATGCTGATGCTCAACTTTGCAGTACAGTTTTGAGTGATGCTGATGCAATTGTCGAATGCGTCTGCAGAATCCACAAAAAGATGTTTTGCTTTGGGGAGAAGCGTTTACAATTGTGAGCATGCCTCCATAGCTACGTCCACTAAGATCAAGCACATCTTTATTGGAACAAGAGAAATAGGAAGTGGCATTAAATACAACAGCTGTTGAATCGCTGGTGTATCCTTCAATTGGAAATGCTTTGTAAATAGCATTACTGCGAGATAAAGCAAAAGCCGCTTCTTGATTATCGTCCTGTTCGTTGAGGCGAACATTGTATTTCGGATCTCGGAATAATATTAATGAATCGGTTTTATCAATAATCAGATACCTACTTTGAGCAGCTTTTGTGCCTGCCATCGAAATATCACTTGCAGTAGTGATGGCAGAGTTTACTAAAAATCCCGTCCCATTAATTCAACCGGTAGTTCCAGATAAATCTTATCCTCGTACTGGTGAACTGTAATTGTCCCTTTATTGACTGTATGTTTCTTCTTATCTTTGAAAAGCTTGTCGTAGACACTCTTTTTTTTTTTTTGAACACTGTCAGTCTGTTGTTCAGTTTTTACTTTTCCTTTTTTTTCTTTTTGGAGCGGGCATTGGCTTCATTTGTTGATCCGATAATCAACAAAATTGGCATCAACCATAAAAATAGTATTTTCATCTTTTGTCCCTCCCTTATTTTAAGTTGATGTCGAGCATCTTTAATAATAATTCATAGTGAGCTTTCGTCTTTCCTGATGCACTGGCTGCCTTTTGTTTCATCAGTTGTTTGGCTTTAGCTATATATGCGTATACATCTGCTTGTGTAACTTTAGCCGTCATAGAAAAACGATTCAACGGTCTCCATTCAAAACCTGCTACAGGGTTGTGTATAACATCCTCTTTGATAGCATGTCCCTGGCAACAAGTATATCCGAACTGGCGGTGATTGATGTCAAGTGGTTTTTCTCCGGCTAATGCTTTCCCGGCTCCTTTGATTGTGAAACCGGCAGTTTGCATCATCATGTATATATATTGTTTCTGGCGATTCATTTGGGATTCTGTTAATGTACGTCCGGAAATGGTCGGTTTCCAACAAAATTGTATATCATGTTGAAAGCCTCGGCAGCAGTAAATGAATCTTTTCTCTAATCCTTCGTATTGTGATACCTGAAAAGGTACAGGCAGTATATATCTCAACATGAAGTTTTGAATAGTTTGTTTAGGGGAACCGGAAACCGGAAATTTAGTTAATAAGTTTTTGTTGTCAAGCCAATCCAGATCGTTATAAATCTCGAATAGGTAATTCAGGGCTTCTTTTTGTTGTGCCTTTGGATCTGTGCAAAACGTGGCATTGTGTCCCCTTCTTTAACTTCGTTGACAAAATAGCCGCCTACATTGCCTGCTACATGGGTAACGTACATTGCAAGTTGTTCTACGATACCAATAAATAAATCTTCACGGTATTCGTATGTATCGTCACCTTCGGAAATCCAATTTTCCAAATTATTCATGATATACTTAAGGTTCTTGATGCCATATCGAGTTGCTTTCATAGAGTTGTCACCAATATCTTCTGTTTGTGAACGGGGATCAACAACTCCATATACTTGTTGTTTTCCATATCGGTACACAGGATTTTCTTTAATGGCATCAGTGATCCATTTGCTTGTTATAACTGCTTCTTCGTCTGCAGTATTAACATTGAATACTGGAGTATATGTCCATTTAATGAGGTATTTGTCGTATTCACCAAAGCGGGGAGGAGTCAATTTTACACCACGCTCTTTATCGCCGGGTTGTGCTACGTAGTTGAAGCGGGCATAATCCATAATGGAAGGAGTAGTGCCATACTTCTGCGTGAATTCCGGTGAACGTAAAGAATCTACCGGGAAAGTGGAAGAAGCTCCCATATTATGCATAAACCTAAACAGTGACCGATTTCGTGTGAAAGTACATAGCGTAATGCGTCTCCAACCATTTCATCCGGAATATTGACAGTACGTACATCCTTATCGGCTTGTGCTGTTTGCACGAACAACCAGTTACTGATAAGTTTGATAACATTATGATATAAATATACGGAGGCATTCAAGATTTCTCCGCTTCGTGGGTCTACCCATGATGGTCCCATAGCATTCTCAATGCTTGATGGAGCATAGCGAACACATGAATATTTGATATTGTCCGGATCGAATTCCGGATCATCAGTCGGGAAATCTTTGGCTGCTACAACATCTTTGAATCCAATCTGCTCGAATAATTCATTCCATTGGGTGACTCCTTCCCGCAGATATGGTTTCCATTTTTCCGGGAAAGTGTTATCGATATAGAAAACAATCTGTTTAGTGGGTTTCACTTTCTCACCGCGTAGGTAGGCAGCAGTGTCAGACGGTTGTATATCCCATCGATTGGCATAGTAAACAGGTGCGGTCGTTTTAGCTCCTTCGCCTAGTTGTTCGCGTCCGGTAAAGAATACACCGATACGGTAATCTGCCATACGTGGACGGTAAGGCTTTTCTTTCAACAGCATGATAGAACGTGTCATTTCTGCGGTGAATGGACGGTCTTTTTATGAGTGACGCCCCTTGTGAATTGCTGACAGAGAATGTATATGACAGACAGCTTTTAATAGAAACATTATCTTTGAAAGCCTTGATTTGTGAAATGTAAGAGCAGTCGGATTGATAATTCTCTGTACGATTGTACATTCCATAGATTGAATTACGATCGAATGGACTCATTTTTTTGTTGTCGCTTAAGAAAACTCCGGTCATATCGAATACGATAGCAGTTGAGTCATTATTATATGCCTGAATTTTCTGGTTACTAATAATTGCTCTAGTGTACTTTTGCGTAAAGCTTCATCAATTTGTGTGCTACCAGTAATATAATCAGTGTTTACCTGACGTAATTGTACATGTGTTTTATTTCGTGTAAACATGACATGGAGTAGATCGGTTGGTTTGGAACCGACCACGGCATTACCATTATCAGAGATACTGGTAACAGTGGAGCCAATAAGCATATCTTTATTGATTAAATCCACAGGAAGTTCAAAATACACTTTTCCATCCAGCAGGTGGAGAGTAATCAGCCCCTTAGCTGTTTCATGCTTTTTCTTAAATAGTTTATCATATTCACTTTCCTTTTTTGCAGGAGTTGTTTGTTCCGTTTTTGCCTTCTTTTTTTTCCAGAAGAATGGAAATTTACGCTGTGCGTCAATGGTGGTAGACGAAGCTACCACCATTGCTGCAAAAATAAGAGGATTTTTTTCTCATATCAGTTCTTTAATGTATTTTTATGAAATTAGATTAATATCCTGTTGTCGTTACATCTAGAATTTTGCCAAAACCATCATAGGTTTTGGCTTTGGAAGGGTCGAGTGTGCCACTAGCAACTTGTGTAATTGGGATAATGTGTACCTTTCCTTCATATTCGCTTGATTGTGTAGTAACAATGATAGCTTTATTATTCCATTCGGTTTGAGGGACAGTAGGATTATCTCCGACAATTAAATCACAATTGTAATTATATAGCCCTTGTTGATACATTTTAGCTTTCGTAATAATTTCTCCGGATTGTGGAGTATATTTGTCTGTTGTCGAAACAGTGGCAGTACTACCAGCCCCGTAATTTATGGTGTAGATGCCATCAGTAGTAGTTACATATAATAATAGATTTCTGTTTGAAAAGAATATAGATATTGCTTTATCTAGCAATGCGGTTCCTTCCGATGGAATCGTATATTTATTTCTGGCAGATGCAGGTTGACTGGGTGAAGTGACTATCCAGTTATCTCCATCATAACGGCCTTCTTCTCCAATGTATCTACTAAAAGTGTAAATAGAATATGTTCCGTTCGTATCATCTTTCATGAGAAATACAATTTGGCTCATATCTTCAAATACAACAGCGGAAATTGCTGTTTGATTGGGTAATTTGTTCGGATCAAAATTATTATTAGTGTCAAAGCTTTTTACTTGCATAAATTGTCCGGAACCATTACAAGTAATGAATGCTGCACGTTCTTTATCATAAAATGTTAGATGTTGCTGGTCAGCTCCAGATAAAGAATTGGATACATGTCCGGTATTAGGACTATATGCTATTACGTTATTGTTTGCTTTATATGAACTTAATGCCCCAGCAGGACTACTAAATCTGTTTACTGTTGATGGAGTTAGAGTATACAAATTGTTGGAAGTATTAATATAAAAATTGTTGTGGCTTTGAAAAGCCGATAATACTTGCAATCCGTTGGGTTTGTCAATGATGAGAGACTGATCCTCGAATTGACCATTTTGTGTATAATCAAGACAATTAAAACGCGCTAATGTTGCATCACCTAAAATAGTCCAGACCTGATTTGTTTGAATAGATGAACCATATCCCATCACTTCATAAACAAGTGTTTGCATTAGACCATTAAAAGGCTGTCCATTAAGCGATGTTAATATCTTTCGAAAGATTTGTTCGTCCTTATTATAATTCACGGTAAATGCTTGATTGTTTATAAGAGTTAGATCTGATGTTGTACCATTTTGTGTGTCACTGATTAATAATCCATCAAGAAAAGTACTTTGTACATATATTTTCCAGTATTTAGTATATTGCAGATTATCATGAACAGTATCTGTTATAGTTAATAATAGAGTGTATGGTGAGGTAGATACCGGACGTTCTACGATATAATTTAATTGAGGATCTGTACTGATAATTTCATATTCAAAATTATAGGAAGAGGAGGATGTGACAGGAGTTTCTGTTAAAGCCCATTCATAAGTTAATGCATTTGTATTGGTACCTTCGGCAATTTGAATGTCAGGTGTCAATGTTAATTCTTCCATGCTTCCTACATAAAGTTCACTCTGTTTCTCTGTAAAAGTAATATTGCCTATATTGTTAGTTGCTAATGTACTACTATCGTCATAGCAAGAATATAAACTGAGTAGACATAGCAATAGAGGACTAATAAATATATATTTTTTCATACTTCTTTATTTTATGTTAATATTTACGAGCTTCAATTGGTTGACCCAATAAGGTACCTGCATCATGTAATAGTGGTGTGCCATGTGTGCTATTATATTCTTCTATGTATTTTCCTAGTTGAGTTGCAAAACTAGAATAGCTTTGTTCAACATTTAATAGAATATAGTGAGGTAGATACTTATAATTAGCCTGCGTGAAATATCTTTTATATGCAGCCGGATATTCGGGATGTGCATCCGGATTATCCCAATCATTCCAGTTAAAAGCAGCTATTATGGTTTTAAGTGCATTAGGACTGTAATAGCTAATACTAGAAGACGAAAAAAGATAATGGGCTTTGTATTAACATATTATATGTTATTCTAGTATATGTGTTAGGAGGAGTGGGTATTGAATTACTCCATGACAAAGCTGCATTTAAATATAGTGAGGACCTTTTTTTCTAATTCGTCAGAAGATTGAATAGATATTCGTAGTTCATACGTCTTTTCTCCAGTTACATTATATAATTTAATCCTTATATATCCTTCGTTGTGATTGGCGGGGATTATTCCTTCCATTAGCTCATAGGATCCTTCTGTTGCTGTACTCTTTTCTGTATCTATTGTATAGTTGACAGTTCTGTCTTTATCACTAGTATTACCAATTAGTATTACAGGTATATCATATATCACATATTCATCCAAAGGATTGGAGACGAATGAATAACTTTGATATACTATTCCATCGCCACCATATCCATCATTGATTTTATTGCTGAAACGTACAGCGTCATTTTCGCTGTTATAATAGGGAATGGTTTCGTTCTCACAACTGAAAAAGATGCCAATTACTATTATTCCGATTATATAATTTATTTTTTTCATCATATTCTGTAGTTTATTTAACTTATTGAACTCGTCCGGATTGAATTTCAAACTCTGGATAAGGAAGTACATATTGTGCGTCCCCCATGTCTTCTGTATAGTTAGGAATGTTTTTAGTTCCAGTTCTTTTATAGTAGTAAAACATAACTCCTTCTGACAGGAATTCCTTATGATATTCTTTTTTGAATTTCTACTAAAATTTGTTCGGCATCTAAATCCTCCAAAGGTGTGTATAATCCTCTTTTTTTTTCACGCACAGTGTTCAAACAGTTAAGAGCGAGTGACAGATTGGGATTATTTTGTTTGACATAACATTCTGCCGCGATATAGTAGATTTCAGGAATACGAATCATGGATATTTTGTTCTTGTAATCATTAGCAAGATCAGATTGATAAACTTTCAATGGTGTATATCCTGTGTTTTGGGCGTTAGTGTTTGGCTCCATTAATGTTGTTAAGCGTATATCCGTTGCAGAATTTTCGTATAAACTCATAGCATCTGTTGTGAGTAAATACATAGGTGTGTTTTCACTGTCGAGATAATATGGTTTGATATAATTAACAATTCGTGAAGCAACGTCAGACACATTTAATCCAAAAATATTCTCACGACTCATAGAAGTACAAGATTTGTTGACAGTTTCTGGAGTCAGGAAATTGCAATAAGTATACATTTCATTGATTGCAATATTATTTTCTAATGCTGTGATGATTTCATTAGCTGCTGATAACGCATTGACGATATCTTCATTTTTTCCTCTCCATAAATATACTCGTGCCTGTAATGCCTTTACAGCATAGTAGTTCATACGGAGAGTACGCTCATTAAAAAAGCCTTCTTCGTTATATTCTTGGTAGAAAGAAGCAGCTTTGGTTTTAGTAATAGGATCGTAGTCTTTCAGTAAAGCAGCTGCTTCATTTAAATCGTTTAGTAGTAATTTGATTGTTTCTGCACCACTATATTGGGGAGCTGGGTCCTTGGAAACTTCGGTAGCATAAGGTATGGTTCGTTTCTCATCAAGCTCTGTATCTCGTTGACTCCAGTTACCATAACCATAAAGTCGTAATAGATCAAAATGTATATAAGCTCGAATGGCTAATAATTCTCCTTTAATAATATGGTAGTTGAGGTCGTCAAGTATTTCTTTCTTTTCTTCTATATTGGCTAGTTCGTCATTAACATTGACTATCACATTATACGCTTTCTCCCAGATCTCTTCAACTGTCGGAGTTGTGTAAGTATTTGTATAATTGAAAGATTGTAGCCAATACGCTAAACCTATATTTGTTGAATTTACATAAGGATTGAATTGGTGTGCCATAATTTCTGTTGCAAACCAAGAAAGGTTTGTACCATAGAGTGCATCATCAGTCATTCCGATATAACAACCTATTAGAGATTGTTGAAAGCCGGTAACAGAACTAAAATGATCATCTTTGCGTATTTCTGATGGTGCGGTTACATCAAACCAGTCACTACAAGAGATAGTGATAAGGCTTGTCATATAAATGAGGATAATATATATATACTTTTTCATATTGAATAATTTAGAATGTTGCAGTTAATGAGAATGACATTGTTCGTGCAAATGGATAGTTTAATCCTCGTTCTACTTTTATTGATGAAAATGTTGCGATGTCGTTCATATTGAATGCTAGCCTTAGACGTTGCATATATAATTTTTGGTAGATAGAACGTGGAAATTCATAATAAGCACTAATGGCCGAGATAGATAACTCACGGCGGTCTTGTACAAAACGAGTTGTTGCACGAGTTGTTGTTTTAGAATCAAACTTCTTATATTGTGTTTGTTGACCGTATGTAGTCCATCGCCCTTCCAATAGACGTCTGTCTACATTATAGTCAATATCTGCGTTTTCTACTCGGTCTACTAATGTGGAATTATAAAATTGACAACCTGCTAAGTAGCTGAGTGTTGCGCTAATTCCGATTCCTTTATATTCAGCTGTAAATCCTCCTGTGCCGCGATATTTAGGACTGGAATCACAGGCTGGAACCATATCATTTGAAGAGTAAACATAAGTATAGCTTCCATCTTTTTAATATATACTTCTTGTCCTGTTTGAGGATCAATTCCAGCAGAGGGCACTGCCCATATTGTATTCATTGACATTCCGTCTTGATACATCAATACAGGGGCAGACTGATTTGCTTCTTCTGCCATTTTCTGCATTTTTTCATTATATGCGCGCATGCTGTCGGATAAACGAATAATTTTGTTTTTGTTATAAACAAAAGTACCATATAGATTGACGAAACCTTCTGGTCCTTGCCATATAGTATAATTGGCATTGAGCTCAATACCCGAGTTACGTACTAGTCCTAGATTGTCTTTTTTATACTGCTGAACCCAGTGGAAGTAGGGATACTTACATCGGTTAGCATATTTTTTGTATCAGCAGAATAGTAATCAAATTTTAGTGTAAGTCCGGCAACTCTTATATCTGCGCCCACATTATAATCTTTTTTTTGTTCCCATTTTAATTTTGAGTTAGGAAGGTTATTCAAGTAGGCTCCTGTCATAGGATTTGTTGTTCCTCCATAGGTGATTCCTGAATAATATTGATAAGTAGCTATGGCTGCACTAGTATTGAAATTTTGGTTTCCTGTCAATCCGACAGAGGCACGTAATTTCAGTTGTTTGATCCAAGATATGTCTTTCATAAATACCTCGTTGTGTAAATTCCAACCTAGACCGAATGACCAACTATTAGCCCATCGATTATCCGAACCATATAAGGAAGAGGCACTCTCACGTATGGTTGCATCTGCTAAGTATCTGTTGTCATAATCGTAAGATGCAGCTAATAAAAAGCTTGCTTCACGATTGATAGATGAGCTTCCTTTAGGGGTTGTTCCAGCCAAATATTGTTTGGCAAATGTTATGTCTGCATTACTGGAGTTTGAAAAACCTTCGGCCGTATGTTGGTAAGCTGAATATTGATCCTCTGATAAAAAGAAACCGGCATTGGCAAAGATTGTATGTTTCTTGATCATTTTGTTATAATTTATATTGAAGTCTCCAGACAGCGAACTCGATTTCCCATTTTCCATTATATACTGCCCACGGCGTATTATTTCATCCTGTGAGGTGTAAGTAGCAAACATGGAATGTTGAGCTGGATAGAAATCATCCGAATTATTTCGTTTTTTGTGAAACTCCCAAACGTATAGTTGCTTTCCAATCAGGGTGAAATAACCATTCTGTATAAAAAAAGTTGTTGGTGAATTCTAGGTAACTACTGGTGAAACTGGTACCGATAGTGGCATCATATAATGGATTTGCCACTTTTAAATTATCATTGTACTCTGCCCAACGTAGTACTTTTCCCATCTTCATCAGTTGCTTGCCAATAAGGATTCATTTTACTATAATCGCTGAATGAACCATATGGAGAGTCATTACTGTTATTAGATATTATTGAGAATATATTTCTAAATATAATATTGTTACGACGATAAGAAATATTGGCATTGCCTGAAATATTACGTCGGTCGGATCCCTTCATGACACCTGCAATCTGATTGTATGTGAAATCAAGTACGGCACGCAAACTTTGTGAATCTCCGACTTCGATATTGAGATTATGTTTATGTCCAATGCCTGTATGGAGTGGCTTGGCTAACCAGTATGTATCTAATCCTTGTAAGGCCATTTGTTTGCGTGTGTTGTATAACTGATTAAGTTTGATTTGAGTATCTAAATTTGCATTTCTATATACTCCATCTAAACGTTCTGCTTCAAGTTTTTCCAGTGCATTACATAAATTATAGCTTGTCAAATCGGGCATTTCAAACGAAAGACTTCCATTATAAGTGATACGTTGTTCATTTCCTGCCAACCGTTTGGTTTCAATAACAATAACACCATTGGCAGCTTTTGAACCATATAATGCTTTAGCAGAGGCATCTTTTAAGATTGTGATACTTTCAATGCGATTCATATCCATATCCATCACAGTTTCGGCAGTTGTTTCAAAACCATCAAGAATGAATAAGGGTTGATTAGGTTGATTTTGATAGTTGCTTTTTAATGAATTTGTCTCTGTTGTTGGAAAGCTGGAGGTACCACGCATGGACATTGTTGGAGTTGTATTAGGATCGGACCCCATGCTGAAATTATCTGAGATGTATAACGTAGGGTCTAAGTTCTTCAAACTTTGAAAAACATTCTGATTTCCGACACGCATCAGATCTTTGCTTGAAATAGTAGTTGCTGCCCCAGTAAAACTTTCCGCTTTACGAGTATAAATACCAGTAACGATAACTTCATCTAATTTAGTATCACTCTTTAGAGTAATATTATTCCGTACATCATTCCGACCACTATTAATCATCACTTGTTGAGTAGACATTCCGATATATGAAAAGGTGATAGTACATGTTGTATTAGTTGGAATCTCTATACTGTATTTACCATTATTGTCAGTTATAGCAAATCGTTGAAGATCACTAATTACAACATTAACACCGGGTAAGGGGTATCCTTCTTCATCTGATACAATACCGGTTGCGGAGCGTTTATCTCCTTGTTGTTCTGCTTTAGAGATGGTAACAATATCTCTTTCCATGCTATAGGTGAGTCCTGTGCCATTAAGAACAGTGCGTAGTACGCTATCCACAGTTTCATCTTTTACATGGATGGTGATGGGTTTCAGTGACTTTGTCTGCTCTGTGTTGTAGACAAAGCTTAATCCGGTTTGTTGTCTTAAAGCATCGAAAAAATCTTTGACAGTGACAGATTCCAGATTTAAAGTTACTTTTTTGCCACTTTTAGGAATGGCAAACATCATTGTGGGTAATAGTAATAATACTATTACTAGAGAAAGTATTCGGACTCTTTCTCTACTTTTTGTCTTTCTCATTCTTTCTTCTTGTTTAATTAGTAATTAATTGTCTGTGATTAAAATCTCTCTTCCTTTTATCTTTATTTGTAAATTCGTAGTACGTGCTATTGCTTTTAATATGGGGCTGATTGTGGCATATCGGTCCATGTTTCCTGTAAATCGAAGTTGTTTAAGTTCGGAAGTGCCAAAGGAAATGTCTACATTATACCAATGTTCTAAGATCTCGACAATATTTTCCAAAGTGCGATTTTCAAAGATGAGTCGTCCTTCATTCCACGCTATATAGGGAGTTAGATCTACATTATGTATAGATATATTATTGCTCTTTTGTTCAATATGGGCTAATTGTCCAGGTTTAATGAATTGTTCTTGGCTGCTTTTTTGGGTATAATACTAATGCTTCCTTTTACTAGTGCAACTTCTGTACGTTCGGGGCTAAAAGTGTTAACGTTAAATTCTGTGCCATACTGTCTTATTGTTCCATGGTCGGTGATAACATAGAAAGGACGAGTATCTTGGGCAACTTTAAAATAGGCTTCTCCTTTAAGATAAACCATACGTTTCGTCTGACTGAATTTTATTGGATATCGTAATTCTGTATTATAGTTAAGATGTACGGTTGTTCCATCTTCAAAGGTTACTCTGAACTCATTACCTTGTTCTGTGGTTAACGTATTATTTTCTATAACTTCGCTCCGTTGTTTCAGAATACTATCTATATTTGTATTAGGTGTTGTCGGATAGATAAGAGCACCGTTCTGTGCTATAGCAGTTGTGGAATGATTAACTTTAACTGGTGTTGGATATGTTGGGGTAAGTGATTGCTTGTTGTTGCCAGCTAAAATCAAAGTAGCTTTAGGAATTCTGGCTGAATTGCATCACCCAAAGTTAGATTGTCTGATACTTGTATTTCGGAAGAAGTGTAAAAATACCATCCCCCTGCTGCTATTATTATAGGTAATATAAAGATAGCTGCATATTTCAGAAAAATTGATGTGATTGATACTTGGCAATATTTTTTCTTAAAATGTTTCCATGCCTGATGTGAATTTATTTGTGTATATGCTTCGTAGCGTTTACGAAAAGACATATTTGTGCATAAACGGTTGAAAAACTCTTCATGTTGTGGAGAGCTTTTGACCCAATTGTCAAGTTGTTCCTTTTCGGGATCAGTAAGATCACCGAGTAGATATTGGGCTATTAATTTTTCTGCATCTACCTTTATCTTCATATATCTGTTGTCTTATCATTTGTTAATAAGACAACATGAAGATTAAAAAAAGAGGTACAAACTTTCTAAAAAGATTATTTTGATTATGAAAAAACTTGGAACTATACAAAATGTCACATAAAGGAAGCAAGAAGTAGCATGTACCCATCTGTTCTTTGATAGATTGTATAGCCCTTTTCTTTTGTGTCTTTACAGTTTCGATCGAAATTCCTAGTGCGGTAGCTATTTCTTCATTTTTTTTCCCATCCATGTGCAATAGGAATATTTCCCGGCAACGTGTTGGTAAATTATCGATAGCGCGAAAAAGTAATCGGTATATTTCTTCTTCATTGGTATCTTCTTCTTCTGTGATTTCTCGATAAGTGCTTGCTAAACGTTCAAGATAAAGAGATTCTACATTTTGATGTTTTAGATAATTGAGAGAAGCATTCCGTATAGAGTTATAGAGATAAGTCCGGAAAGAAGGTAATGATAAGAATCTCATTTTCTTTTCCGACATAGTTGCGAAAAGATCCTGTACAATATCTTCTGCTGCTTGTTGGGAAGAGAGAAAATTAATAGCATACAACACCAATGCCTTATAATATTCATTATAAAGTTGATGATAAGCAGTTGGGTGTTGCTCATTTATACCTTTTATAAAGGAACTTTTCTCTTCGTTCATAGTGAAATATTATGTTGATTCTCTGTTTATGCAGCAAAAGTATAAAATATCTAGGATAAAAGAAGTCTTTCAAACTCTATACTGTTTGTGAATGCATCTTTTTTCTTAGTTCGTACAAAATAATAATATTGTAGTTATAGAAAAATAGTCCTTTGCCATTTTGCAAAGTGTAATTCTTGGTATCTGCTTGATTTAGGTTGTAACTTTGTTTTTTATTTGGGATAGTATAATTGCTAAAAACGTTACTCTGTTCTGAAACTTTAGAGAATCAATGCATTATAGTCTCTCTAAAAATCTTTATATTTGCAGACCGTTTGAAAATGATAGTGAATAATAACAATACAATAACTTAAAAACAACCAAAATCAGATGAAGCAGGATATGATTGTTATCCTTGACTTGGGTAGTCACGAGAATACGGTATTGGCTCGCGCCATCCGTGCATTAGGAGTTTATAGTGAGATTTATCCTCACGACATCACCGTAGAAGAACTGAAAGCATTGCCCAACGTAAAGGGTATTATTATCAATGGCGGACCGAATAATGTGATTGATGGCGTTGCCATTGACGTAAATCCGGCTATTTATACAATGGGACTTCCTGTTATGGCTGCCGGTCATGATAAAGCGACTTGTGAAGTGAAGTTGGCAGAGTTTACAGATGATATCGAGGCTATTAAGGAGGCTATAAAGTCTTTCGTATTTGATACCTGCAAGGCGGAAGCTAACTGGAATATGGCAAACTTTGTGAACGACCAGATAGAACTGATTAAGCGTCAGGTGGGTGATAAGAAGGTATTGTTGGCTTTGTCGGGTGGAGTTGACAGCTCTGTGGTTGCTGCTTTGCTTCTGAAAGCAATTGGTGATAACTTGGTGTGCGTGCATGTCAATCATGGTTTGATGCGTAGAGGGGAATCTGAGGATGTGGTTGAAGTTTTCAGCAATCAGTTAAAAGCAAATCTGGTTTATGTGGATGCTACAGACCGCTTCCTGGATAAATTGGCAGGTGTGGAAGATCCCGAACAGAAACGTAAGATTATCGGTGGTGAGTTTATCCGTGTGTTCGAAGAAGAAGCACGTAAACTGGACGGTATCGATTTCTTAGGGCAGGGTACTATTTACCCGGATATTGTGGAAAGTGGAACGAAGACTGCCAAAATGGTGAAGTCGCACCATAATGTAGGTGGTTTGCCCGAAGATTTAAAAATTCCAACTTGTAGAACCATTGCGCCAATTATTTAAAGATGAAGTTCGTGCTTGTGGACTGGAGTTGGGCTTACCGTACGAAATGGTTTATCGCCAGCCTTTCCCGGGACCTGGTTTGGGCGTACGTTGTTTGGGTGCTATTACACGTGAACGTTTGGAGGCAGTACGTGAATCCGATGCCATTCTGCGTGAAGAGTTCCAACTTGCCGGACTGGATAAAAAAAGTATGGCAATACTTTACCGTAGTGCCTGATTTTAAATCCGTGGGGGTACGTGACAATGCTCGTTCTTTTGATTGGCCGGTAATTATTCGCGCTGTCAATACGGTGGATGCTATGACGGCTACTATTGAGCCGATTGATTGGCCTATCCTGATGAAGATAACAGACCGTATTCTGAAAGAAGTGAAGAATGTAAATCGCGTTTGTTATGATATGTCGCCGAAACCTAATGCGACTATAGAATGGGAATAGAAAAACTTTTTAAATGATATTTCGATAGCCTCAATTTTTTGTAAGTTGAGGCTATTTTTATTGTTCAACGTTGGCTTCTGGTAGAAATTTGACGCTTGCGCAAACCATAGCGCAAACCGAAAAAAGAAAAAGGCACCCAGAAGTGGAAGCCTCCCAAATGCCTTATTCTTATCAAGTAGCGGGACCCGGGATTGAACCGGGGACCTCATGATTATGAATCATGCGCTCTAACCAGCTGAGCTATCCCGCCATCATTTCTCGATTGCGGGTGCAAAGATAGATGTTTTTCTGTAATCTCCAAAACAATTCATAACTTTTTTGTGTTTTTTCTTTAAGAAAGCTCTTTATTTTCCCTATGAATAGGGAGTTTGGAGCTTGATAATGAAAGAATAAATAATAAAGTGTCTGATTTATGCCACATAATTAGAAAAAAGTATTTATCTTGGCACACGTAAAAAACAATTCGAAATTGCTATGAAAAAAGAAAAAATTCATTTGGAGTATTTGTTGAACGCAACATCTAAAAATATTCTTTGGTCAGCTATAAGCACACCGACCGGGCTGGAGGACTGGTTTGCCGATAAAGTAGTATCTGATGATAAAATCGTAGAATTCCATTGGGGGAAGACTGAACAAAGAAATGCCGAAATTATTGCCATCCGTTCTTTCTCTTTTATCCGCTTTCGTTGGCAGGATGACGAAAATGAACGCGATTACTTTGAAATCAAAATGACTTATAATGAGCTGACAAGTGACTATGTATTAGAAATTACAGACTTCGCAGAGGCGGACGAAGTGGATGATATGAAAGAATTATGGGAGTCACAGGTAGCTAAATTAAGAAGAACTTGTGGTTTTTAGTTAACTTTCAACTAAAAATTTTCGGTGCTCCTTTTTTTGTGCTAATTTTACATCCTAATTGCACGAACCTATTAAGATGCTACGCATAAAGAAATTAGATATATTCATCGTAAAGAGTTTTTTTGATGCTCTTTATTGGTACATTCTTCATCTGTCTCTTCATTTTCATGATGCAGTTCTTGTGGAGATATGTAGACGAATTGGTTGGAAAGAGGGTTAGAAATGAGTGTAATGGCTCAGTTCTTCTTCTATTCTGCATTAACATTAGTGCCAGTATCGTTGCCGTTGGCAATATTGCTGGCTTCTTTAATAACCTTTGGCAATTTTGGCGAACGTTACGAGTTGCTCGCAATGAAAGCTGCGGGTATATCCTTGCTTAAAATTATGCGCCCGCTGGCTTTCTTTGTTTGCGGACTTGTCGGTGTCTCATTTTATTTCCAAAATGTAGTTGGTCCTATCGCTCAGGCTAAGCTGGGCACTCTGATTCTTTCGATGAAACAGAAATCTCCGGAGTTGGATATTCCGGAAGGAGTTTTCTATTCTGAAATCAAGGACTATAATTTAAAGGTAGCTAAGAAGAACCGGAAGACCGGTATGCTATATGATGTGCTGATTTATAGTATGAAAGATGGCTTTGAGAAAGCACGTATTATATATGCTGATTCCGGACGTTTAGAGATGACAGCGGATAAACAGCATCTTTGGCTGCATTTGTATAGCGGAGATTTATTCGAGAATCTGAAAGCTCAAAGTATGAAATCGGAGAATGTACCTTATCGACGCGAGGAATTCCGGGAAAAACATACCATTATTGAGTTTAATTCCGATTTCAATATGGTTGACGGTGAGATCATGGGTAAGCAGTCCAGTGCTAAGGATATGGCACAGTTGCAGAGCTCTATCGACTCAATGACGGTAGTGGGAGATAGTATCGGACGACAGTATTACAGGGAAGTGGCAGAAGGAAACTTCCGTCCTTCTTATGGATTGACAAAGGAAGATACGATCAAAATAGAAAAGGCGGATATTCATGAATATAATGTAGACAGTCTTTACGAAGTAGCCTCTTTAACGCAGAAACAGAAGGTGATTTCTTCTGCTGTCAGTCGTGCGGAGAATGTGGCCAACGATCTTGGGTTCAAGAAATTCACGATGGAGAACAACGATTATAGTATTCGAAAACATAAGACGGAATGGCATAAGAAGATAACGATTTCACTCTCTTGTCTGCTGTTCTTCTTTATCGGAGCTCCATTGGGGATTATCCGCAAAGGTGGTCTGGGAATGCCGGTAATCGTATCAGTGCTGGTATTTATCATTTACTATATCATTGATAATACAGGATATAAAATGGCCCGTGACGGTAAGTGGATAGTATGGATGGGAATGTGGACAAGTAGTGCGGTTCTTGCCCCATTAGGAGTTTTCCTTACCTATAAATCGAATAAGGACTCTGTAGTACTTAATGCAGATGCTTATATTAACTGGTTCAAAAAGATTGCGGGAATTCGTAGTGTACGTCATATATTTAAGAAAGAAGTGATTATCCATGATCCTGATTACACGCGTCTGACCGGTGATTTGGAACAACTCACTGTAGAGTGTAGGGCGTATGCTGCCGAGAAACGATTGGAAAAAGCGCCGAACTATTTCAAATTATGGATGTCAAGCGAAGATGATAATGAGGTAATAGCTATCAATGAAAAGCTGGAAGCGTTGGTTGAAGAAATGTCCAATACGAAATCTGCCACTTTGATTGGTGCATTAAACAATTATCCGGTTATTTCCGTTTCTGCTCATGTGCGCCCGTTCCATATATATTGGTTGAATTTGGTAGCCGGAGTCATTTTCCCTATCGGTTTATTTTTCTATTTCCGCATCTGGGCGTTCCGCGTTCGTCTGGCTAAGGATATGGAACGGATTATAAAGAACAATGAACAAATTCAATTCATCATACAGAAAATCAATAAATAAGTGTTATGAAAGAGACTATTAAAATGGATAGAATAGAAGATGCGATTGCCGACTTCAAAGAAGGAAAGTTCGTCATAGTCGTCGATGATGAAGACCGCGAAAATGCAGGCGACTTGATTATTGCAGCTGAAAAGATAACTCCCGAGAAAGTGAATTTCATGTTGAAACATGCGCGTGGGGTGCTTTGTGCGCCTGTCACGGTGTCTCGTTGCAAGGAGTTGGATTTGCCGCATCAGGTCAGTGACAATACTTCCGTGTTGGGAACTCCTTTTTACGGTTACCATTGACAAACTGGAAGGCTGCACAACAGGTGTTTCTGCTTCCGACCGTGCCGCTACTATTCAGGCGTTGGCCGATCCTGCTTCTACACCGGCAACCTTCGGTCGTCCCGGACACATCAATCCGTTATATGCACAAGAAAAAAAGGAGTGCTTCGCCGCGCCGGACATACAGAAGCTACGATTGACAGGGCTCGTCTGGCAGGACTTTATCCGGCAGGTGCTTTGATGGAAATCATGAGCGAAGATGGAACAATGGCACGTTTGCCCGAACTCCGCCAGATGGCAGATGAACACGGACTGAAACTGATTTCTATTCATGACCTGATTGTTTATCGTTTGAAACAGGAATCCATTGTAGAAAAAGGAGTGGAAGTAAATATGCCTACCGAATACGGAAAGTTCCGTCTGATTCCTTTCCGTCAGAAATCGAATGGACTGGAGCATATGGCTATATTTAAAGGTACATGGAGTGAAGACGAGCCTATCCTGGTGCGTGTCCATTCATCTTGCGCTACTGGTGATATTCTTGGCTCGCACCGCTGTGACTGTGGCGAACAGTTGCATAAAGCGATGGAAATGATCGAAAAAAAGAAGGAAAAGGTGTGGTGGTTTACCTCAATCAGGAAGGACGCGGCATCGGTCTGATGGAAAAGATGAAAGCATATAAACTTCAGGAAGACGGTATGGATACCGTTGACGCCAACCTTTGCTTAGGACACCTTGCCGACGAACGTGATTATGGAGTAGGAGCCCAGATTCTGCGTGAACTGGGCGTGCACAAAATGAAACTTCTGACAAATAATCCCGTGAAACGTGTAGGGCTGGAAGCCTATGGACTGGAAATTGTAGAAAATGTACCTGTTGAAACAGTTCCTAATCCATATAATGAGCGATATCTGAGAACGAAAGAAAGAAAGAATGGGACATACTTTACATTTTAATAAGTAAATTGCCAATTTGTTTTCATATATCGAATATTATCGCTTATTTTGCAACGATTTTCACTCAACAACAATAAAATAGATACAAAATGAATCAATTATCAGATCGTTTGAACAGCTTGTCGCCGTCGGCGACACTTGCTATGTCGCAGAAGAGCAACGAGCTCAAGGCACAAGGCATTGATGTTATTAATTTAAGTGTAGGAGAGCCAGACTTCAATACTCCCGACCACATCAAAGAAGCTGCGAAAAAAGCCGTAGATGATAACTTTTCCCGCTATTCTCCGGTACCGGGTTATCCGGCTTTGCGCAATGCTATTGTTGAGAAGCTGAAAAAAGAAAATGGTCTTGAATATACAGCCGCTCAAGTTTCTTGTGCAAATGGTGCGAAACAATCTGTTTGTAATACAATTCTGGTATTAGTAAATCCGGGTGACGAAGTAATCGTTCCGGCTCCTTACTGGGTAAGCTACCCGGAAATGGTGAAGATGGCAGAAGGTACTCCTGTCATTGTTTCTGCCGGCATCGAACAAGATTTCAAAATTACTCCGAAACAACTGGAAGCAGCTATTACTCCGAAAACGAAAAGCATTGATTCTTTGTTCTCCGTCCAACCCCACAGGTTCTGTTTACAGCAAAGAAGAACTGGCTGGACTGGCAGCCGTGCTGGCTAAGTATCCGCAAGTAGTGGTAATTGCTGACGAGATTTACGAACATATCAATTATATCGGTGCACATCAGAGCATTGCTCAGTTCCCGGAAATGAAGGAACGTACGGTGATTGTAAACGGTGTGTCTAAGGCATATGCTATGACCGGATGGAGAATCGGTTTTATTGCCGGACCGGAATGGCTTGTGAAGGCCTGCAATAAATTGCAAGGTCAGTATACTTCCGGTCCTTGTTCTGTTTCTCAAAAAGCTGCTGAAGCTGCATATACAGGAACACAAGAACCGGTAAAAGAGATGCAGAAAGCATTCGAACGTCGTCGTGACCTGATTGTGAAGTTGGCTAAAGAAGTGCCGGGTTTCGAAGTAAATGTACCGGAAGGTGCTTTCTACTTGTTCCCGAAATGCAATACTTTCTTTTCGGAAAGAGCAAAGAGGACCGTAAGATTGAAAACTCGGATGATTTGGCAATGTATCTACTTGAAGATGCGCACGTGGCTTGTGTAGGCGGTACTTCATTCGGCGCTCCCGAATGTATCCGCATGAGTTATGCTACAAGTGATGAAAATATCGTAGAGGCTATCCGTCGTATCAAGGAAGCATTAGCTAAATTGAAATAAGAGTTCACCACAGAGGACTCAGAGGACACAGAGAAGAAACAATGAAAGGATGTGTCATCACCCATATAAATTAGAAATCCCCCTTGCCACAAATGCTTTGTAGCAAGGGGGATTCCACTAAAAGGAGAGTTGCAACACATCCCCAAGCTATTTTACTCTGTGTCCTCTGCGTCCTCTGTGGTGAAAAAAAAGGCTGCCTTCAAGAGAAAGCAGCCTATACTTTTTGTTGTAGATTGTATTATTCAGCTGGGTGGATAGCTTCAGACGGGCAAACGTCTGCGCAAGTTCCACAGTCAGTACATACATCTGGGTTGATAGAATAGATATCACCTTCAGAGATAGCTTCTACCGGACACTCGTCGATACAAGTTCCGCAAGCAATACAATCGTCACTAATTACGTAAGCCATTTTTTTAAGATTTAAATTATTAGTACTAATTTTTTCCGCAAAAGTAAAGCTTTTATTGATTAGTTGTTATGCTTCTATGATTAAATTGACTTAATTTGTACGTCTTCTAAATAAGCAACCTCCCTATAATGTGCTATATTTTTCGTATTTTTGCAGCCAAATTACTAATATATAGCGATTATGCCTTTAAATTTACCCGATAAACTACCTGCGATAGAGCTATTGAAGGAAGAAAATATTTTTGTAATTGATACTTCCCGCGCTACGCAGCAGGATATTCGTCCGCTACGAATTGTTATCCTCAACCTGATGCCGTTGAAGATTACGACGGAAACAGACTTGGTGCGCTTACTTTCGAATACCCCTCTTCAGGTGGAGATTTCGTTTATGAAGATCAAGAGCCACACCTCCAAGAATACGCCGATAGAGCACATGAAAACGTTCTATACCGATTTCGACCAGATGCGTCACGAGAAGTACGATGGTATGATTATTACCGGTGCTCCTGTGGAACAGATGGATTTCGAAGAAGTGACCTATTGGGATGAGATTACGGAAATCTTTGATTGGGCACGCACGCACGTCACTTCTACCTTATATATATGTTGGGCTGCACAGGCCGGATTGTATCATCATTATGGGATTCCTAAATATCCGTTGGAAGAGAAAATGTTCGGTATCTTCGAGCATCGGGTACTGGAACCTTTCCATTCCATCTTCCGTGGTTTTGACGATTGTTTCTATGTGCCGCATAGCCGCCATACGGAAGTACGCAGGGAAGATATTCTGAAAGTTCCGGAACTGATATTGCTTTCCGAGTCGAAAGATGCGGGAGTGTATATGGCAATGGCACGTGGCGGACGTGAGTTCTTCGTAACCGGACATTCGGAATACTCTCCGTTGACATTGGATACGGAATACCGCCGTGATTTGGATAAAGGCCTGCCAATAGAGATTCCCCGCAATTATTATATAGACGATGATCCGGACAAAGGTCCGTTGGTCCGTTGGCGCGCTCATGCCAACCTTTTGTTCTCCAACTGGTTGAACTACTTTGTTTATCAGGAAACGCCTTACAACATCAATGATATTAAATGATAAAGCAGCGTAAAATAGAACTTCTCGCTCCGGCGAAAAACCTGAATGTGGCATTGAGGCCATTAATCATGGTGCAGATGCTGTATATATCGGTGCTCCGAAATTCGGTGCCCGTGCGGCAGCTGTGAACTCTTTGGAAGATATTGAAGCATTGGTACAACATGCTCATTTGTATAATGCACGTATTTATGTCACAGTCAACACTATCCTGAAAGAAGAAGAGCTGAAAGAGACGGAGGAGATGATTCATGCCCTGTATCGGATTGGAGTGGACGCACTGATTGTTCAGGATATGGGAATCACGAAACTGAATCTCCCCCCGATACCTCTCCATGCCAGTACGCAGATGGACAACCGTACTCCGGAAAAGGTGCGATTTCTTTGGGAGGCAGGTTTCCGACAAGTCGTTTTGGCGCGCGAATTATCATTGCGTGAAATAAAGAAGATTCATGAAAGCTGTCCGGAAGTGCCTTTGGAAGTATTTGTACATGGGGCGCTTTGTGTCAGCTATAGCGGGCAGTGCTATGTTAGTCAAGCCTGTTCCGGTCGTAGTGCCAATCGTGGAGAGTGTGCACAATTCTGCCGTCTACCTTTTAGTCTGGTAGATGCGGACGGGAAAGTGATTGTTAAAGACAAACATCTGCTTTCCTTGAAAGATATGAATCAAAGCGACGAACTGGAACAACTACTGGATGCCGGAGCTTCTTCATTCAAAATAGAGGGACGACTGAAAGACGTATCTTATGTGAAGAATGTAACGGCTAAGCTTATCGTCAGAAGCTGGATGCAATCTTTGCCCGTCGTCCGGAATATGTACGTGCTTCTTCGGGTACGTGTAGTTTCGAATTTAAACCACAACTCGACAAGAGCTTCAGTCGTGGGTTTACGCATTATTTCTTGCACGGTCGTGATAAGGAGATTTTCTCCTTTGATACTCCTAAGTCGCTGGGTGAAGAGATGGGAACAATGAAGGAGTCCCGTGGCAACTATCTGACAGTTGCCGGACTTAAATCTTTTAACAATGGAGACGGTGTCTGCTATATCGACGAACAGGGACGTTTGCAGGGTTTCCGCATCAACCGGGTGGACAGCAACAAACTCTATCCGCAGGAAATGCCCCGTATCAAACCCCGCACTACGCTATACCGTAATTTCGACCAGAATTTGAGCGAATCCTTTCCCGCAAATCTGCAGAAAGGAAGATCGCAGTGAAAATCTTGCTTGCCGACAACAATTTCGGTTTCTCTCTGACATTGACTGACGAAGATGATAATAGCGTTACAATCACTCTCCCTCGTGAGAAAGAACTTGCCCGGACTCCACAGACGGACAATCTGAAAACGCAACTGTCCAAACTGGGGAATACACCTTTTGAAGCAAAAGAAATAGAAATATCCTTTACCGGAAATTGGTTTTGCCAGCTTCAGTGTTAGCCGATTTCCGCAGACAGGCAATCGACCGGTTAATAACTGCCCGTCGAATCAATTATCGTCAGGAATTGGCAGTATGGAAGCCAACGAGTCATGCTTTCCCGCAAACGACATTAACATATCTGGGGAATGTAATGAATACTCGTGCAGCTTCTTTCTATCAGGAGCATGGGGTACAACAGGTAGCCGCAGCGTACGAAAAAGAAGCAGTGGAAGATGCGGTACTGATGTTCTGCAAACATTGTTTGCGTTATAGCATGGGCTGGTGTCCTATCCATCAACGGGTACGTTCACCTTATAAAGAGCCCTATTGTTTGGTGTCGAATGACGGCAAATTTCGTCTGGAATTTGATTGTAAAATTGTCAAATGAAAGTAAAGGCGGCACAATGAGAATCATTTTTCACCACAGAGGACGCAGAGGACACAGAGGATATAGTGAAGGTAACATCTTCACTCATTCTTCTGATACAGACTGTTTGCGTGTTTTTGGGAAAAAAGTGTAGAAAGTTTCTCTCTTTCCCTTTTTTCCCCCTTTTTACCCTCTGTGTCCTCTGCGTCCTCTGTGGTGAAAACTGTGATGAAAACTGTGATGAACTTACTACTATGTTTATTTTTGCTCTCATCCTGTTATTATAAAGCCCCGGCTCTGGATTCGGAAGAACTGTCGAAGAAGACGAAAGACTCGTTGACCTACTTGTACGAGCGGCATTATACCTGGAATACAAATCTGGAAGTAGTCGATGATTCCATCTCTTTGGAATGTCTTCCGATAAAAGATACTTTTATTCAGTTGAATAAAGGGGATAGGGTAGTGGTGGCAGAGTTTGCGATTCATCCGGCCGATAGTGTGGATAGCGTTTGGGTTAAATTGGCGCATACGCAAGAGGAGCAGGGTTGGATACGTGAAACAGAACTCAAAGAATCATTTGTGCCGACGGACAGTATTTCGCAGGCTATCCATTTTTTCAGTGATACGCATGCTTCTTATTTCATGATTATCTTCGCGTTGTTTGTTGGTGTCTATCTGTTTCGCGCTTTTCGTCGAAAGCAGTTGCAGATGGTTTATTTTAATGATATAGACAGCATTTATCCATTATTTCTCTGCCTGCTGATGGCGTTCAGTGCAACGATTTACGAATCAATGCAGGTCTTTGTGCCGGATACGTGGGAACATTTCTATTTCAATCCCACCTTATCGCCTTTTAAAGTGCCTTTTATACTTTCAGTCTTTTTGTTGAGCATCTGGTTGTTTCTGATTGTCGCTTTGGCGGTGCTTGATGACCTGTTCCGGCAGTTGACTCCCCGCTGCGGCTATTCTTTTATCTGCTGGGACTGATGTCCAGTTGTATTTTCTGCTATTTCTTCTTTATCCTGATGACACATATTTATATCGGTTATCTGTTTCTTGCCTTTTTATGCTGGTTTTTTGCGAAGAAAGTCTGTCGGAACATTGGGTATAAGTATCGTTGTGGACGTTGCGGGGAAAAAATGAAGCAAAAGGTATATGCCCCCATTGTGGAGCGATTAACGAGTGATTTTATTATCTGTTTTATTTCTGAATAACTTTTCAAATGATGAAAATCAGGTCTACTGAAATAAAAGATCTCCCTTTAGTGATGGAGATTTATGACTATGCCCGTGCTTTTATGCGTGCAACCGGGAACACGACCCAATGGATTGACGGCTATCCGTCTGAAGCATTGATTCGTCAGGAAATTGAAGAGAGCCATAGCTTTGTCTGTATCGGTGAACAAGGAGAAATCTTGGGAACTTTTTGTTTCATACTAGGTGAGGATCCTACTTACCAACAGATTTATGAAGGTGTATGGCTCAATGACGAACCTTATGGAGTAATTCACCGATTGGCAACGAACGGAAAGCAGAAAGGGGTGTCGGAAGCTTGTCTGGACTGGTGTTTTCAACGTTGGCCTAATGTCCGGGTAGATACTCATCGGGATAATAAGGTCATGCAACATATACTGACGAAGTATGGCTTTCAACGTTGCGGCATCATTTATGTTAAGAATGGGACGGAACGTATTGCTTATCAGATGAAGCGTTTGCATGGTGGGGTGGAGGAATCTGATCGTACTGAAGTATAGGTCAGGTACGTTGGATGATGAACGAAGCAGTCTTAGGTATAAGCAAACTGATAGCAAGCAGTAGGTAAACTAATGCCGAAGCATTGATAAAGTTCCGGTAAGGTGTCGGTATAGTTGTGGTAAGGTGCCGCTATCTTTACCTTCCCACGGTCGTGGTAACTTCTTCCCACAGTCGTGACGAGATCCTCCCACGGCCGTGGAGAGATGCGACCACGGCTGTGGAGAGTTAAGGATAGCGTAGGCCTGACAGAACAATACCGATTGGGTAAATTAAGTATAACGGCTTTATAATGCAAACTTCATAGGGACATACGTTCTTCTATCCCGTATTCTATGCTGTTAATCTACAAAGAGACGGGCTGACAATAAAAGTCCGAATCTTTTATTGTCAGCCTGTTTTTGGTTATTGTCAGCGCTTATTGTCAGCCGTTAATGTGCTGAAAATCATTGCTCTGTATGGATAAAAACCTTTGGCTGACAATAAAAAAGACTAAATAATATCCTTATGAGTAAAAATGATTAGAAGCGGCAGCGAAGATCTACTCCCAAATTGCATTGGACGTCCTTCCTGCATGAAACCTTTGTTCATTGTTTCGAAATAGAAGGCGGCATAGTCTTTATTCAAGAAGTTGCGTGCCCAAAAACTAATCATTGCATCACCGATTTCCAGATTCGTTCTCCAGTTGAGCGTGCCGTAGAAGGATTGGCTGACGTCGTTCAGTTCAGTCCAGTAGATACGTCCGGCAGCATTATAGTTCGCTTGGAGCACAACCCGGTCGAAGATAGAACGTGGGCTGCAGGTGATCGCATATTCTCCACCGATATTTAATGTATGCTTGGGAACGAAAGGGACATATTTGCCATTATAATCCGCAGTTACTTTGGAACTGCCATCTTTTGTCCTTCTGTAATTACATAATCAGTAAAGGTGGCATAGGTATATCCGTAACTGGCATTCAGACTAAGTTCTTTAGTCACGCTGGCACGAAGAGATGCTTCTGCACCATAACTACGGCTTTTTCCCGCATTGATGGTAATACGTCCCAAACCGCTTTCTGCAAATTGAGAGAGTTGTTGGTCGCGGGTGTCCATATAAAATGCTGCAAGATCAGCCCAAAGCCTACCTTCCCACAACGTAAGATGACTGCCCACTTCGTAGTTCCACGAATATTCGGGTTTGTACGTAGTAGACGTTTTTTTACATTAATCTCTTTGGCCGGTACCATTTGGTCCATCATTTTTATGATGGTTGCCCCCCATGTGGCATCTTGCCCTATTGTCGGACTTTCTTTGATGGCATTCATCATCGAATTTTTCAATTCAGTTTGTGATAAATCAGAGAACATCTGGATGTTATATCCTCCCGAACGATATCCCCGGGTAACGGTGGCATAAACATTATTTTGATTCTTCCATTCATATTGAATAGCAAATTTGGGTAGAAGTTGTACGTAATCAGTCGAGAGCTTACCTACGAAAGAGGCCGGAGCTTTCATATTCTGATCGGACAAGTTTATTGAGTTGGGACCCATAGCTAAGTGAAAATCAAAGCCAAAGTCTACAGGAGTACTAAGGGAATTGTACTTCATACTGATCTTTTCGTAATCGAGTCGGAGTCCCGCTGTAACGGACAGTCCTTCGATAAATAGGTTGTTGAAAGTAGACTGATGATAAAGTGCGCCGCTAAGAGTCGGGGTATCGAAGGTTCCTCCTACACTTAGTGTCGGGTTATGTACGGTCATTCCCATAGTAGGTGCACCGGGTTTGGAGGCAATCTCTTCAAAAGCGGAATTGGCGTTGTTTTCAATCATCGTTTTCACTCCTTCTTCTTTGAACAGAACGGGACCTGTGGTATGTAGCCATTGGTAGAATCCGAAAGCTCCCGTAGTCCATTGCCACCTCTTTCCGGGTTTGGCTTTCAAGACAATTTCTTCGGAAATGGTATTTGCCCTTTGCTTTTGCTCGATATTAAAGATATCTCTTTCTGTGAAGTCCTGATCGAGGAACATACGGTCATTCAGGTTCTGATAACCTGTCACGGCACTCAATATAAAGTTACAGGCTTGATATTCGATGTTGACACCAGAATTGAGCAATCCACGGCGGTAACTGCTGCGGTCGTTATATGAAATTTTACCGATGTAGTCTGCCCGGTCCTCTGTAATTTCTTTACCCTTTTCTTTAGCTTTGGCTATGCCGTTTTGAGTAATCCCGGTATAGTAGTACGGATACCCGCCCTGGTCGCTATATTCATAGTTCACGGTCATGTCTATTTTCAGATTAGATGTCGGCAGGTAAATCCACGAAAACGTCCGCCTCCGGCGTTGCTTTTGTCGACTTTTTCATTGTTCCGTGCAGAGTTTTCAAAGAAGCCGCCCGTGTGTTCGTAGAAACCTCCGGTAGAAAAAAGCAAAGCGGTCGGATATACGGTGATAATGGGTGAGTGAAACGTTATAATTATTGTAAGTTGCTGCTCCCATGCGAATATCGGTACCTTGATAAGTGAAAGGCGATTTTGTGTGCACCTTGATAAGTCCTCCCATCGTGTTACGTCCGTAGAGGGTACCTTGTGGCCCGCGAAGAATATCAATACGTTCGATATCAGCATAGTTGAAGTCGAAAGCGGATTTGTCGATATAAGGGATATTGTCTACATAAAGTCGTAGGGACGGAGTATTGATGCGTGAGCCGATTCCGCGGATATAAATCGAAGTAGTCAGTTTGGAACCGTAGTCAGGGATAAACAGATTGGGAACAATACCTGTCAGGTTCTTTACGGAATTTACCTGATTGGCGCACATATTTTCCTGTGATAATACGGTGGCGGCTATAGGCAACTCACGTAGTTTCCGATTCTCTTTCGGAGTGGCGATTACTACCACTTCTTCGATGTCTACTACTTTAAGAGAATCTTTAGGGAAATCTTCAGCCCATGTTGTTCCTGTCGTCAGGAGCATGAGGGCAATCATAATATTTTTGTTTTCATTCGCAGTTAATTTGTCTGGTGCAAAGTAACGGCAAATATAGTTGGCAGGCAATCCTCATTTATTAGGATTTGATTCACCACAGAGGACGCAGAGGACACAGAGGATATAAAATTTAAGAATCATACCTCTGTGTCCTCTGCGTCCTCTGTGGTGAATCAGATTCGGTCGGCTTCGATATATCCGTTCATTACAGCATAAATAGTCAGCCCGGAGACGGACTTAATGCCTAATTTCTCCGTGATATTTTTTCGGTGTGTAATGACGGTAGTTAGGCTGATATTCAGTTTGTCTGCAATTTCTTTATTGATCAGTCCTTTGGTAATCAGTACGAGTACTTCGATTTCGCGGGCGGATAGAATTTCCTGATGAGGCTGCATCGGAGGCATGGGCGGCATATCTTTTACCGGATAACCGTCGTGGTGAGCATGTTGGTGAAGTTTCAATATATTTTTTACCAGCTCTTCTTCGGATTCGTGAATGTTGAGTACAGGTACGCCGGACAGTTGGAATTGCGGACTGTCGCTTGCCAATACAATCGTTTTTCGTTTCCGGGGGAGAAAGAAAGCATTGTGCTCCACGTAAATCTGTGCGGAAATGAAATAGTGGGCATACATATCCGGAGTATCGTCCATCAGTTCGCTGAAGTGATGGAAAGTCCGTATGGTCGCCATAGGAATCATTTCCTCCAAGATTCCTTTCAGACCGAGAGAGGTCAATGTATTGGCTTCTATAATTGCTATTTCGGGTTGATAATTCATTTTAGTGTAAGTTTAATTAATGATTGAAATAGTTGGCTACTGCTTCCGCACATCGTTCGCCGTCTACCCGGCAGACACAATTCCTCCGGCATAGCCTGCGCCTTCTCCGCAAGGAAATAATCCGCGAACGGTGACATGTTGCAGAGTATCCTTATCGCGTATGATACGAACGGGAGAAGAAGTTCGTGTCTCCACACCAATCATTACTGCCTCATTAGTCAGGAATCCGTGACTGCTGCGTCCGAATTGCTGGAAACCGAGAGATAACCTTTTACTGATGAATGGCGGCAACCAAAAATGAAGCGGAGAAGAAATAATTCCCGGACTATAAGAAGATTCGGGTAAATCGTAGCTCAATTTCTTACGGGTAAAATCCATCATACGTTGTGCCGGAGCAGTCTGTCGTCTGCCTCCCTGCAACCAGCATTGACGTTCCAATTCCTCTTGAAAGTGAAGAACAGATAGTAACTGTGAATTAATCTCTGAAAGTTGTGAACTTTTCAAATTTGGATTCAGTGCCATCAGTTGCTCATCTTGTTGGGCAGCCAATTCTTCATTCCTCATTTTTAATTCTTCATTTCCCAAATCCTCCGGTTGAATTTCCACTACCATTCCCGAATTGCTCCACCGTGACCCACGGTTGGCAGGAGACATTCCGTTCACTACCACTTGTTCCGGTCCGCTCGCGGCAGGAACGATGAAACCTCCGGGACACATACAGAAACTATATACTCCTCTGCCTTCAGCCTGTGTCACGAAACTGTATTCGGCGGCAGGAAGGTATTTCCCCCGCCCGTTTTTATTGTGATATTGTATTTGGTCAATCAACATTGCAGGATGTTCCAGGCGGACACCGACGGCAATCCCTTTGGCTTCGACTGTCACATTATTGGAGGCCAGCCAGCGATATACATCCCTTGCGGAATGTCCGGTTGCCAGTATCACAGGACCGAGAAAAGTCTTTCCTGTGTTGGTTTCAATACCTTTGATTTCGTTGTTCTCGATAATCAGTGCATCCACTCTAGTTTGAAAATGCACCTCTCCACCACACTCGATGATCCTATTCCGCATATTTTCAATGACACGTGGCAATTTGTCTGTTCCGATATGCGGATGCGCATCCACCAATATCGAAGTCGAAGCTCCATGCTGGCAAAATACATTCAGAATCTTATCTACATTTCCTCTTTCTTGCTACGGGTGTAAAGTTTTCCATCCGAATAGGCTCCTGCGCCTCCTTCGCCAAAACTATAGTTCGATTCCGGATCTACGGTATGTTCTCTGCTGATTTGTGCCAGGTCTTTTTTCCGTTCGCGCACATCTTTTCCTCTTTCTACGATGATCGGGCGTAGTCCAAGTTCGATAAGGCGTAAAGCGGCAAACAATCCGCCGGGACCTGCGCCAACGACAATCACTTGCGGTTTTCCTTCTACATTATTATATATAGTATGTTCGTACTCATCTTCTTGCGGCATTTCCTTGATGTATGCCCTCACCTTCAGATTGACGAAGATAGTCCGCTGGCGTGCATCAATACTCCGTTTCAAGATTCGGGTAGCGGTGATGTCACGTAAATTCAGACCTTTTTCTTTAGAAAGATATTCCTTTAATTTCTGTTCGTTTGCTGCGATTTCGGGAAGTATACGGAGTTGGTATTCTTGTATCATATATTTTTTTTACCACAGAGGACACAGAGGTCACAGAGTTTAATTTTTTAGATAATAAAACGTTTGATTCCTTGTTTTAAATGGGGTACATTGAAATTTAGTAATAATCCATATTTCAGGTTACTAAGTTTCATGTACGTTAGTAATTGGGCAGAATGTACCGGTTGCAGTGTTTCCACGCTTTTCAGTTCTATAATGAGTTGATTATCTATCAACAAATCTATTCTGTAATCTGTATCTAATTGGGTTCCTTTATAGATTATAGGTAATTTCTTTTGCCTTTCTACATCTATGGCGTTTGCTCTCAATTCATAAAATAAGCAGCTCTCGTATGTACTTTCAAGCAAACCTGCTCCCAATTGAGTATGCACCTCAAAAGCTAATCCCAGCACTCTACTCGTTAAATTATTAATATCTTCTATCATCATTTACTTACTTGATTAATCACTCCTCTGTGACCTCTGTGTCCTCTGTGGTGAATCTAACCGAATAAAGCCCTGAACGCCTCTTCCACTTTCCTCACCGGCACTAATTCAATCTTAAGCTTTTTGAGTATCAATCCCTGCAGATTATATTTCGGCAACAAGAAACGTTTGAAACCTAACTTTTCAGCCTCACCAATACGCTGCTCAATCCGATTCACAGGACGTATCTCTCCCGACAATCCGATTTCTCCCGCCATGCAAACTTCCGGTTCAATGGCTGCATCAATATTGGAAGAAAGGATCGCACTGATAACCGGCAGGTCGATAGCCGGATCATTCACTTTCAATCCTCCGGCAATATTCAGGAACACATCTTTCTGTGCCAACTTAAATCCCACCCGCTTTTCGAGAACAGCCAGCAGCATATTCATTCTTCTCAAATCGAAACCGGTTGCCGAACGTTGCGGATTTCCGTAGACTGCAGAGCTTACCAAAGCCTGTGTCTCAATCAAAAACGGGCGAATCCCCTCAATGGCGGAGGCAATGGCTACCCCGCTCATCCCTTCATGATCCTGACTTAGCAAAAGTTCGGAAGGATTACTCACTTGGCGCAACCCATCCTGACGCATTTCATAAATACCTAACTCTGCCGTACTACCGAAACGATTCTTGATACTGCGTAGAATACGGTACATATAATGTTGGTCACCTTCAAATTGAAGAACTGTATCTACGATGTGCTCCAGCACTTTAGGTCCGGCAATACTGCCCTCCTTATTAATATGTCCGATTAGCAGGACTGGTGTATGCGTTTCTTTCGCAAAACGAAGAATAGACGCCGAACACTCTCTGACCTGTGCGATACTTCCGGGAGACGATTCGATACTCTCGGTAGAAATAGTCTGTATGGAGTCGATAATCACTAAATCGGGATTCGTATTCTTGATATGCACATAAATCTGTTCGAGTGAAGTCTCGCAAACGATCAGGCAATCGCTGGAAGCTTCCGAGAGACGGTCGGCGCGTAGTTTCAGCTGTCGTGCGCTCTCTTCACCGGATACATAGAGAATCTTCTTGTTCCGGCATACGCAAGACAGTCTGCATGACGAGTGTCGATTTTCCGATTCCCGGTTCGCCGCCTATCAAGACAAGAGAGCCGGGCACAAGTCCTCCTCCCAATACACGATTCAGTTCATCATCGTGCATATTGATGCGTGGTTCATCGTCTGCCTCTATGTCGCTAAGTGCCAGTGGCTTGGGCTTTTGTGTTTCAATGCCCGACACCGGACGGCGGTTAGTGGGTTCTTTCCGTACGATTTCCTCAACATACGTATTCCATTCTCCACACGACGGACATTTACCCACCCATTTCGGTGAATCCTGTCCGCAATTACTGCATACATATACGGTTTTCTCTTTTGCCATATTCTTACTCCTTCAATATAAAAATCCGAATGTCCAAAGTGGAATCTTGTTTCCGGCGGAATATTCAATATCATCTGCAGCGATAAATCCTGCTGACTATTGGCTATCTGTTTCCCGTCTTTACTTTTTTCCTCCGACTTCTATCGTATATTTGCTGTCTATTGTATAGTCTGCACTGCGTGTGCAATATTCTACACGATGTTGATAGGAGAGTTGGTTTACCATGAACACTTCTCTCAATGTACTTTTGTTTACATCCTTAAAGGTCAATGCATAAAGCAGGTTGGTATTTTCCATATAAATCTTATCCGGCTTTTGTAGTTTCTTGATAGAATCATTATCCGAATAAAGAAGGTGGATTAATTTAGCCCTGTCCAGATATTGTAGATAAGCCAGAATAGTAGTCCGTGAAAGTTCCGCCATGGCGGAAAGTTTGGTGATATCCACCATAAAGGGCACTTCGGAGGAGAGGATTCCCAGCAGGCTTTTTAGTTTACGTACGTTACTGATATCCACTCCACATTGCTGTGGAAGTTCGATTTCAAGTATCAGGTTTGCTATATTTTCGATGCGTGTATAGTATTCCGCATTTCCTTCCAGATAAAAAGGATAGTATCCATGTTTCAAATAATCTTCAAAATAGGCAAGAGGGCGGCATTGGGAATTTACTGCATTACAGATTCCATCACTGTTGTCCAGTATCTCTTCCAGTGTATAAGGGCGGATTTGAATCTGATGGAATAAGTGCAGATATTCACGGTAGGATAGCCCCTGCATATTATATGATATGCATCGGCGGGATAAGTCGGCTTCTGCATTCAGAAGTTGAAGTAAGGAGGAGCCTGTGAATACTATTTTCAGTTCGGGAAACTCGTCATATATATTTTTAATCTCCTTGCTCCAGGATGGATATTTATGTACTTCATCCAAAAAGAGGCACTTTCCTCCTTTCAGGTAAAACTGTTCGGCAAGTTCGCTAAGAGAATGTTGCGTGAAATATAGACTGTCCAAACTCGTATATAAGGCACTTTGACTATCGTTTGCATAATGAAGTTTCAGGTACTGAAGCATTAAAGTCGTTTTTCCGACTCCACGTGCTCCGCGGATGGCAATCAGTCGGTTATCCCAATTGATTGTATCCATTAAGCTCCTGATATATGCGGTAGAAGTAGCCGTTAATAGCCTTTTTTGTATCTTCTGATGAGTGTATCCATATCTTAATATGTTTTCTATGGAAGACAAAAATAGACATAATTTGTTCAACGCGCAAAACAAATTCAGATTAAATCTGTTCAACGCATAAAACAAATAGAAGATTTACAGCGTTATCTCTCCTGCTATCGAACGGTTCATCCGGTCACGCACTTCATCCGGGGTATATCCGTGTCCTAGTAAGAACATTAATTTGGTGACGGCGGACTCCATCGTGCTGTCGTAACCGGAGACAACACCTGCCTGCAATAGTTGATATCCCGTTTCATAGCGTTCCATCTCCACCATTCCCGCACTGCATTGTGTCACATTGACAATCACAATTCCACGCTCACTCGCCTGACAAAGCCTGCGGATAAACCATTCCTTTCGGGGAGCATTGCCGGAACCGTATGTTTCGAGCACAACCGCCTTTAAACCTTCAATCCCCAGAATGGTGGCAATTACATTTTCCTGGATGCCCGGAAAGAGCTTCAGTACCACTACATTGGTATCCAGCAAATAGTGCGGTTTCAATTCCCGCTCTTCCCCATTTCCGTGAATCTGCACATTATTATATTTAATGTGAATACCCGCTTCCGCCAATACCGGATAATTGAATGAACGGAATGCATTGAAGTTTTCGGCGTTCATCTTTGTCGTACGGTTTCCCCTCATCAAGTGGTTTTCAAAGAAGATGCAGACTTCGGGTACGAGTGCCTTTCCCTCCTTGTTCTGTGCGATGGCAATCTCGATACTTGTCATCAGATTTTCTTTCCCATCCGTGCGGAGTACGCCGATGGGAAGCTGTGAGCCTGTGAGGATAACAGGTTTGTCCAGTCCTTCCAGCATAAAACTCAGGGCGGAGGCTGTATAAGCCATCGTATCCGTTCCGTGCAAAATGACGAAGCCATGATAGAGATCATAGTTCTCATGAATAATGCGTACCAGCTTCCGCCACATATCCGGTTCCATATCCGACGAATCCATCGGGGGATCAAATTGATAGGTGTCAATTGGGAAATTGAACTTTTGCAGTTCGGGGATATACTTTTGCAGTTGCTCGAAGTTAAAGTTCTCCAGAGCACCTGTTGCGGCGTTCTCAATCATTCCAATTGTTCCACCGGTGTATATTAGCAATACGGAAGTATTTAACGGGGTCATATGCTGGTTTTGTGCTGTTGTTTTTGCAAATATAAGAATAGATTTGATAAATAAGTAACAAAATGTCATAAAAGTAAAGGCGAATGACCGGATAAAGAAAAGGTGGAAGATTCTTTTTATCAGAAAAAAACCGAAAAAAGTGATAGATTGAACGTTTTTATTATTACTTTTGCGACACTTATCAAAAACAATGGTAGAAACAAGGACTATGATGAAGTACTATCCGCATACAGTCACATCCATGTGTACCATGACCCTTAGGGGTTGATGGATAGTTTTTGTGTATCTACGTGATTCACGCCTGTATAAGCAGGCAAAATTCAAATTCAATTTTATTCGTAAATAACCAATCGTTCTGTAAAAAAGCAAACTGCAGGACATTGCATTTAAATAAGTATCTTCATGAAAGTAATGAAATTCGGCGGAACGTCCGTAGGTTCCGTGAACAGCATTTTAAGTGTAAAGAAAATCGTAGAGTCGGCCGGCGAGCCGGTAATTGTAGTTGTTTCCGCGTTAGGGGGCATCACTGACAAATTGATTAATACATCGAAGATGGCGGCAACCGGAGATTCGGCATACGAAGGCGAGTTCCGTGAAATCGTTTACCGTCATGTGGAGATGATTAAGGAGGTAATTCCTGCCGGAGAAAAGCAAGTATCGTTGCAACGTCAGGTTGGCGAGCTGCTGAACGAACTGAAAGATATCTTTCAGGGAATTTACCTGATTAAAGACCTTTCCCCGAAAACTTCGGATACCATTGTCAGCTATGGTGAACGCCTTTCATCGATCATCGTCACCGCACTGATTGAGGGAGCAAAATGGTTCGATTCGCGCACTTTTATCAAGACGGAAAGAAAGCATAGCAAGACACGCTGGATACAGAATTGACTAATAAATTGGTGAAAGAGGCTTTCCAGTCTGTTCCTAAAGTAGCACTGGTGCCGGGATTCATCTCTTCGGATAAGACAACAGGAGATGTGACGAACCTCGGACGCGGTGGCTCGGACTATACGGCTGCCATTATTGCTGCGGCGCTGGATGCGGCAAGCCTGGAAATCTGGACGGACGTAGATGGATTTATGACGGCTGATCCGCGTGTCATTTCGACTGCTTATACGATTACGGAATTGAGTTACGTAGAAGCGACCGAACTTTGTAACTTCGGCGCAAAGGTGGTTTATCCGCCGACTATTTATCCCGTATGTCATAAGAATATTCCTATTATGATTAAGAATACATTCAACCCGGATGGAGTGGGAACGGTTATCAAACAAGAAGTTTCCAACCCGCAGAGCAAGGCTATCAAGGGGATTTCCTCCATCAACGACACAAGTCTGATTACTGTTCAAGGTCTTGGTATGGTAGGGGTGATCGGTGTTAACTACCGCATCTTTAAGAGCGCTAGCAAAGAATGGAATCAGTGTGTTCCTTGTATCGCAGGCTTCTTCCGAGAACAGTACCTCTATCGGTGTTCGGAACCAAGATGCGGCACTGGCTTGTGAAGTGCTGAATGAAGAATTTGCGAAAGAGATCGAGATGGGAGAGATTTCTCCGATCCTTGCAGAGAGAAATCTGGCAACAGTGGCTATCGTAGGTGAGAGAACATGAAACATACATTGGGTATCGCAGGTAAGCTCTTCGGTACACTGGGACGTAATGGTATCAATGTAATCGCTTGTGCGCAGGGAGCTTCGGAAACCAACATTTCTTTTGTTGTCGATTCCAAGTCATTGCGTAAATCTCTGAACGTTATCCATGACTCTTTCTTCCTGTCCGAATATCAGGTACTGAATCTCTTTATCTGCGGTATCGGTACGGTTGGCGGCAGCTTGGTAGAACAGATTCGTTGCCAGCAACAGAAACTGATGATGGAGAACGGATTGAAACTGCATGTCGTAGGTATCATCGATGCGGCTAAAGCGATGTTCAGTCGTGACGGATTTGACCTTGCCAACTTCCGTGAAGAACTGCTGGAAAAGGGCAAGGACAGCAGCCTGCAAACCATCCGCGACGAGATTATCGGAATGAATATCTTTAATTCCGTATTTGTGTAGACTGTACGGCCAGTGCTGACATCGCATCGCTTTACAAAGATTTCCTGCAACATAACATTTCTGTGGTAGCAGCCAATAAGATTGCGGCTTCTTCCGCTTATGAAAACTATCGTGAACTGAAAACGATTGCCCGCCAACGTGGTGTGAAGTATCTGTTCGAAACCAACGTAGGTGCAGGTCTTCCGATCATCAATACAATTAATGACCTGATTCATAGCGGTGACAAGATTCTGAAGATTGAAGCGGTGCTTTCCGGTACACTGAACTATATATTTAATAAAATCAGCGCCGATATTCCTTTCAGCCGTACGATCAAGATGGCACAGGAAGAACGCTATTCCGAACCGGACCCGCGTATCGACCTGAGCGGAAAAGACGTGATCCGCAAACTGGTGATTCTGGCACGTGAAGCCGGATATCGTATCGAACAGGAAGACGTAGAAAAGAATCTCTTTGTCCCGAACGACTTCTTCGAAGGTTCGCTGGATGACTTCTGGAAACGAGTGCCGAGCCTCGACGCGGACTTCGAAGCCCGTCGTCAGGTATTGGAGAAGGAGAACAAACATTGGCGTTTTGTGGCAAAACTGGAGAATGGAAAAAAGCCTCTGTCGGCCTGCAGGAAGTCGGAGCCAACCATCCGTTCTACGGACTGGAAGGCAGCAACAACATCATCTTGCTGACTACGGAACGCTATAAAGAATACCCGATGATGATTCAAGGATACGGTGCCGGTGCCGGAGTAACGGCTGCGGGAGTATTCGCTGATATCATGAGTATCGCAAACGTTTAATAAATTAAAAATTGAGAATTAAAAATTGAAAATACCATTCCGAAACGGATCTTATTTCTTTCATTTTTTAATTCTCAATTCTCAATTTTCAATTTATGAAGCATATTATCATACTGGGTGATGGAATGGCCGACTGGGCAGTAAAGTCGTTGGGAGACAAGACGCTCCTGCAATATGCGAAAACGCCTTATATGGATAAACTGGCCCGTATGGGACGGAACGGCCGCCTGATTACTGTGGCGGAAGGTTTCCATCCGGGTAGTGAAGTTGCCAATATGTCCGTGTTGGGATATAATCTGCCGAAAGTATACGAAGGTCGCGGACCGCTGGAAGCTGCCAGTATCGGTGTGGACTTGAAACCGGGAGAAATGGCAATGCGTTGTAATCTGATTTGTGTGGAAGGAGAGATTCTGAAGAATCACTCTTCCGGACATATATCTACGGAAGAAGCGGATGTACTGATCCAGTATCTGCAAGAGAAGCTGGGGAATGACCGCGTACGCTTTCATACAGGAGTTCAGTATCGTCATCTACTTGTTATCAAGGGGGGGAATAAAGAACTGGATTGCACCCCTCCGCACGATGTCCCGTTGAAACCTTTCCGCCCATTGATGGTGAAACCCTTAGTGCCGGAAGCGCAGGAAACGGCGGACCTTATCAATGATTTTATTCTTAAATCGCAGGAACTGCTCAAGAACCATCCTTTGAATTTGAAACGTATAGCCGAAGGCAAAGATCCGGCAAACAGTATCTGGCCTTGGAGTCCCGGTTACCGTCCGCAGATGCCTGCTTCCTCCGACACCTTTCCGCAAGTAAAGACAGGAGCAGTTATTTCGGCTGTCGATTTGATTAACGGAATCGGTTACTATGCCGGTTTGCGCCGTATTGCCGTAGAAGGAGCTACCGGACTTTATAATACGAATTATGAAAATAAAAAGTAGCCGCTGCCCTCGAAGCTCTGAAAACTGACGATTTTGTTTATCTGCATATCGAAGCCAGCGATGAGGCCGGACATGAAGGAGACATCGACTTGAAACTCCTGACGATCGAGAATCTTGATAAGCGTGCTGTAGGTCCTATTTACGAAGCAGTGAAGGACTGGGACGAGCCCGTGGCAATTGCTGTATTGCCCGACCATCCTACTCCCTGCGAACTTCGTACCCATACTTCCGAGCCTATTCCGTTCTTTATCTGGTATCCGGGCATTGAGCCGGATGAGGTGCAGACGTTCGATGAGGTGGCTGCTTGTAACGGTAGTTACGGTTTGCTGAAAGAAGACGAGTTTATAAAAGCATTCATGAAATAAGTCACCACAGATTATGAAATATTATAGTACAAATAAACAAGCACCTGTTGCCTCACTGCAAGAAGCGGTGGTAAAAGGGCTTGCTGCCGACAAAGGGCTGTTTATGCCTATGTCTATCAAACCTCTTCCACAGGACTTTTACGATACGATTGATAGTTTATCCTTTCAGGAAATTGCTTATCGCGTGGCCGATGCTTTTTTCGGTGAGGATGTTCCTGCCGATACGCTGAAACAGATTGTATATGATACATTAAGTTTCGATGTACCTTTGGTTAAGGTGGCAGATAACATCTACTCACTTGAACTGTTCCACGGACCGACGTTAGCATTTAAAGATGTAGGTGGACGTTTCATGGCCCGTTTGTTGGGCTACTTCATTAAAAAAGAAGGGCAGAAGGATGTGAATGTGCTGGTAGCGACTTCCGGTGATACGGGAAGTGCCGTAGCCAATGGTTTTCTGGGAGTGGAAGGTATTCATGTGTATGTGCTTTATCCGAAAGGAAAAGTCAGTGAAATTCAGGAAAAGCAGTTCACTACTTTGGGGCGGAATATTACAGCGTTAGAAGTGGACGGTACTTTTGATGACTGTCAGGCATTGGTGAAAGCTGCTTTCATGGATAAGGAGCTGAATGAACATCTGTCATTGACTTCCGCCAATTCTATCAATGTAGCCCGCTTCCTGCCACAAGCATTTTATTACTTCTATGCCTATGCACAGCTGAAACGTGCCGGAAAAGCCGATAATGCCGTGATTTGTGTTCCTAGCGGAAACTTCGGAAACATCACAGCCGGATTGTTCGGCAAAAAGATGGGCTTGCCTGTCAAACGTTTTATTGCTGCCAACAATCGGAATGATATATTCTATCAATACCTGCAAACAGGTAAGTACAATCCCCGTCCGTCTGTCGCAACAATTGCTAATGCTATGGACGTAGGCGATCCGAGTAACTTTGCCCGCGTACTTGATTTATATAGCGGTTCACATGCTGATATCTCTGCCGAGATTTCAGGAACAACTTATACCGACGAACAGATCCGTGAAACGGTGAAAGAAACTTGGAAAGAACATCATTATCTCCTTGATCCTCATGGTGCTTGTGGGTATCGTGCGTTGGTAGAAGGTTTGAAAGAGGGAGAAACAGGTGTATTCCTTGAAACGGCTCATCCTGCCAAATTCCTCGAAACAGTGGAAAGTATTATTGGAGAAGCGGTAGAAATCCCTGCCAAATTGCAGGAATTTATGAAAGGCGAGAAGAAAAGTTTGCAAATGACAAAAGACTTTGCGGACTTCAAGAAGTACTTGTTGACGCTTTAATCCTCTTCTTCCTATGAATGAATTTGTGCCACCTTGTTGGCACGGTTGTGCCATCGAAGTGTCACGGTCGTGCCAACAAGGTGGCACAGTTGTGACAATAGGGTGGCATAAACCGGGTAATTGCCATATCGTTTATATAGAAGCTAGGAACACTAAATATTCTCCCGTACAATGAACAGTAAACTCATTAGCTGTTGCTTCATTAAGCGTTCCTTGCCACCAATTCGTAAAATCACTAAGAGGATAAACCAGTCCCTCTCCTTGCAATCCTTTCGCTCCGAAATTGAAAATAGAAACTTGCTGTCCCGGATGAGAGGCGAAAGCTTGTGTGTCTTTGGCGGGAATAAACATACCATAATCGGTAACGGTTCGTACTTCCATACCGCTTTTCATATAATCTAGCAACAAACTGATATTTCCTAATGTGTGGTCTTCCCGTTTTCCGGTAGCACCGACGATGGCTATTTTCCGGTAGCCTTTTTCTTGTAAGAAGTGGACGGCCTTGGTTTGGTCATTCGTTTCCTGATCGGCTATATGGTGGATAATTTCTGAAAAGCGTGTTTTGTTTTCCGGCGAAAGAGAATCTCCGTCGCCAATAATAATATTGGGAGTATGTCCACGTAAGATATATTCATCGGCTGCTCCATCGCAGCAAATCACGAATTTAGCTTCTTCCAGTATTTGCAGGGGAAGAGGATGGCTGGGATATTCGCCATTGGCTAGTATCACGGCTTCGGGAGTATAGTGTTCGTTTATCATTGTATGCTCATTAATTTTTTCCACTTAAAGTAGCCAAAGATAGCTATAATGGAGTAAAGTCCGTACAAGGCGGAAGTAAAATAAAGGTCTTTGTAGATATAAAGTCCGCAGCAGACAATATCCACAAGAATCCAGGCAAACCATTGTTCAATGTATTTGCGCGCCAGCATCCACATGCCGACAATACTTAATGCAGTAGTAAAACTGTCCAGCCAGGGAACGTTGCTATCCGTATATGCTATCAGTATCCATGCAATACCGAGGAAAGAAACGACGAATACCAGAAAAAGAGGTAAGTAACATTTTCCCGGAGTATGTATGATAGGAAGATCTTTGGATTTTTCCCCTCCCCACATCCAGAATACCCAGCCGTAGATGGCAGCTATCAGGTAGTAGATATTGATGCCAAAGTCAGCATACAATCCGGCTTTGTAATATACGAAGATGTAGATGGCAGGCATCACGATGCCCGCTATCCAAAGGTAGATACTTGCCCGGTACTCTAACCAAAGGTAGACCAGTCCGACAATCGTACCGAATATTTCCAGAAAATTCACTTCCATAACTCTGTTTGATTAAAAGCGGAAAGAAACATGTCCCATAACGTTTGTCCCTGCTTGTGCGGCATATCCGGCATAGTTTCCCCGATTTTCCAGCGTATCGGTGTAGTCACTTGACGCCCAGCCGTTGTTTTCATATTTTTTCATTAAACAGATTGTATACAGTAAATCCTACCGTAACTTCTTTCAGTACTTTCTTGGGGCGGAAGCTGTACGCCAGATTGAGGTTGCTGACAAAATACTTATCAAGAGTCAGTTCTTCAACTTCTGCGTTTGTCATATACTGTTTGCTTACAAACTGTGATTGCAGGGCAGCTTCGAATCCCTTAGATTTGAATGAGAAACGATTGTTGAGTAGGAAGTCTGGTGAGAAAGCAATGTGAGTGTCTTTATGCTTTATCTGAATAGTCGGGAGAGAAGTAGAGCTACCGTCGTCATTATAGTGGTAGCCCGGCAGGCTCTCTACGAAATCCTGAATACGGTTTTTGCTCCATGTAGCGTTGATATCCCATTGAAACCATTTGCACGGTTTGATTCCCAGCATGATTTCGATTCCCATGCGATAACTGTCCGGCACGTTTTCGGTCAGTGCTTCACCTATATCGTTTAAGGCTCCAGTCAGAACCAGTTGGTCGGTATAGTCCATGTAGTAGAAGTTTGCACCTGCTGTCAGCCATTGGTTGGCAAAGGTATATCCCGCTTCATAGTCGAGCAGCTTTTCTGCTTTGGGGTACGAGTCCGGATCACCATCCGTATAATTGTTTCTTGTTGGCTCTTTTTGAGCAACCGAGAAAGAGGCATAGACACGATGGTTGGAAGTGATGTTCCAGTTTAATCCTACTTTCGGATTAAAGAAATCGAACTTTTTATCTACTGCCAGTGGACGCAGCGCATTCTTACTCCAGTCATATTTATCATTGTTTCCGTCGATGGTATAGTTGATGTGGCGATACTGGAGATCGGCATAAGCACTTAGTCCTCTGGTAAGATCGTAATTTGCTTTCAGATAAATGTTGCCATCGGTCTTCTTGGATTTGTTGCGGTAGTATTCATGGTCGGGCGATAGAGTACCCACGTAATTTTTCACCCAGGGGACTTTTTCCGAAGTTATTGCCCCGGTATTGATTTAATCCGCCGCCCAGAGATGCACTTAGTCTGTTGGTTGTGTAATTGAGGGAAAAAACACCACCGCCAAATTTGTTGTCCATCTTCTTTTGACGGACTAGATCGCTTTTAGCTATTTCGGTTCCATCTATTGTAAATGGCTTTAAACCATATTCTGTCAGGTATCTGTCATCTTTATACTCTTCGTAATAACCGTCACCTTTAGTATAATGTAAGGCAACGTTTAGATTCCAAGCCGTTGAGAAAGTATGGTTGAAGAGAAGTTGATAATTCTTTTGCAGGTAATTATCCGTTTGGTCGTCGTAATAATGTTTTTGCCGTTGGCGTCGGTGTACATTTCCCCGCAAGGATTGTAGCGTCTGCCAAATTCTTCCATTTGCTCTTTTGTTGCGTATCCCCAAGCATGATATGTCTTTTTCTTTTCCGGCAAATGCAATCAGTTTCACAGAGGTGTTTTCTGCAAAATAACCTCCTTGCAGGTAGTAAGAGTTCAAGTCCACCGAAGCACGGTCTATGTATCCGTCCGTACCGATATTGGAAAGGCGGGCATCAAACGTCCAGTGGTTATTGAGTAAGCCGGTTCCCACTTTCACTGTTTCCTTGTGCGTGTTGAACGAACCGTATGAACCATTGAATTCGGCGTATGGTTTCATAGATGCACCTTCGGTTTGCATATTGACACTGGCTCCGAAAGCGCCTGCGCCGTTGGTCGATGTACCCGCACCGCGCTGCACCTGCATATCTTTTACGGAAGAAGAAAAGTCCGGCATATTTACCCAGAATAAGTTATGGCTTTCGGCATCATTCATAGGTATTCCGTTTACAGTAATGTTGATGCGTGTCCCGTCTGTTCCCCGTACGCGAAGCGTCGTATAGCCAATACCGGCTCCTGCATCCGACGTGGTCAGTGTGGAAGGAGTCATACTTAGCAGATAGGGGGATATCCTGTCCGAAGTTTACCTTTTTTGAGTGCTGCTTTATCTATATTGGTGAATGCCACCGGGGTTTTGGAAGTGGCACGTGTGGACACTACCTGCACCTCTTGCAGGTTTACTACTCTCATACTATCCTTTGCACTCGTCTGTGCATGAACAGTGATACCTGCGCCCAATAAGGCGACGGCCATCCATACAATTCTTTTCATTTTGCTTACTAATTAGTTCTCTACGCCGGCATTACCCGGATCAGATTCTATGGGTATGTTCTCAGCACGTCATGTTAAGGCACCCCTACCAGTGAATCGGTGACAAAAATACTGCTTTTGCAGGAGGAAAGCAAAAAAAAAACTTTTAGATTCACTAAAAACAATATAACTTTGTAGATTGTTGAAATACCAATACAACAGTTTATTCATTTAATATATAATTTAATTATGCTACTCTTACTTCAAGCAACACAAGCTGCGGACTCTGTGCAAGTGGCTGCAGACGAATTAATGAAAGAGGCGATTGCCAATGCCGACGGATTGGATAAGCTTTCGCTAATTACTCAACAACTGATAGATTTTGGTATTCGTGCCGGAGAACGTATACTGATTGCGGTCATTGTCTTCATCGTCGGACGTTTTTTGATTTCGCTACTTAATAAGTTTATAAGACGTCTGATGGATAAACGAAAAGTGGATGTAAGTATCAAAACTTTCGTTAAAAAGTCTGGTAAATATCCTGTTGACGATCCTTTTGATCATTTCTGTTGTCGGCGCCTTGGGAGTTGAAACTACTTCGTTCGCAGCTTTACTGGCTTCTGCCGGTGTGGCTATCGGTATGGCTTTGTCCGGTAATTTGCAGAACTTTGCCGGAGGATTGGTTATTCTTTTGTTCAAACCTTATAAAGTGGGTGACTGGATAGAAACACAGCAAGGTTCATCCGGTACGGTAAAAAGAAATCCAGATATTTCACACCATCCTTACGACTGCGGATAATAAATTGATTTATATCCCAAATGGTTCATTGAGCAGTGGAGTAGTGACCAATTACAGTCATCAGGAAACCCGCCGTGTAGAATGGATTATTGGTATAGATTATGGGGAAGATTACAATAAAGTTCAGCAGATAGTTCGTGATATTCTGGCCGCCGATAAACGTATCCTGAATGAACCAGCTCCGTTTATAGCTCTTCATGCCCTGGATGCCAGCAGTGTGAATGTAGTGGCACGTGTCTGGGTAAACAGCGGAGATTACTGGGGTGTCTATTTCGATACAAATAAAGCAATTTACGAAACCTTCAATGAAAAAAAGGTATCAACTTCCCTTTCCCACAGCTTACTGTGCATCAGGGAAATTGATTGTTATACTCTGATAATTCAAAAAATAAGGGAGTTGTACTTAACGTGCAACTCCCTTATTTTTTGAAAACTTGTCTGGCGTGATTGAATAAATCTCTTTTTTTATTTTATACCGAAATCTTCGGCTAATTCATATCTATCTTCTTTGATTCCCAGTACATGATTGATTTTTCTCCTTTTCTCGAGATCTTTAAAGTAGTTTTCCACAACCTGATAGAGATCGAAGTTAGTGGTTGATCCTGCGGCTAAATCGAGTGATTCCACCATCTTTTCTACGGCTTGATGGATTTTCTCTGCGTCTATCAGATGCAGTTCGTTGCTGTGTATTAAATATTTTTCCATGACTGCAATGTTTTAATGTTATATAGGTATAACATCTTGCAGTCATGGAAAGTTCAATGATTGAATGTTAGATTTTGGCAAGTGCCTGATCCAAATCCGCAATCAGGTCATCAATATGTTCCGTTCCAATCGATAAGCGTACAGTGCCCGGATAAATCTCTTGTTCGGCGAGTTCCTGTGCATTGAGTTGCGAGTGGGTAGTGCTTGCCGGGTGGATCACCAATGATTTCACATCGGCAACATTGGCAAGCAGGGAGAAAATCTCCAGGCTGTCGATGAAGCGGTGTGCTTCTTCTTGTCCGCCTTTGACTTCGAAAGTGAAAATAGAACCGGCGCCGTTCGGAAAATAACGCTGATACAGCGCATGATCGGGATGATCGGATAATGACGGATGGTTCACTTTCTTCACTTTCGGGTGATTGTTTAAGAAATTCACGACCTTCAACGCGTTTTCTACATGACGTTCTACGCGCAAGGAAAGAGTTTCCAATCCTTGTAACAGGATAAAAAGCATTGAATGGACTGATGGTGGCACCTGTGTCGCGCAGCAAAATAGCCCGGATGCGGATGGCATAGGCAGCCGGACCTGCCGCATCAACAAAACGTACTCCGTGATAGCTTGGATCGGGTTCGGTCAGTTGTGGGAATTTGCCGGAAGCCACCCAGTCGAATTTGCCTGAATCTACAATGACTCCTCCTAATGAGGAACCGTGTCCGCCAATGAACTTTGTTGCGGAATGTACAACGATATCTGCTCCGTGTTCGATAGGGCGGATTAAATACGGAGTACCGAATGTGTTGTCAATAATCAAAGGAATTTTGTGGCGATGAGCTATTTCGGCTACTGCCTCTATATCAATGATATTTGAGTTCGGATTTCCCAGCGTCTCGATAAATACGGCTTTCGTATTTTCCTGAATGGCTTTTTCAAAAAGTTCGATAAATCACTGGGATCGACGAATGTGGTTGTGATGCCATAGCTGGGTAAGGTATGAGCCAGTAAGTTATAGCTTCCTCCATAAATCGTTTTGGCTGCTACAATATGATCGCCTGCACGAGTGATATTCTCGAAAGCATAAGTGATGGCAGCAGCACCCGAAGCAACTGCCAGTCCTGCTACTCCTCCTTCAAGAGCAGCTACGCGTTGCTCAAAAACTCCTTGAGTGGAGTTGGTCAGACGACCGTAGATGTTTCCCGGGTCCTGCAGGCCGAAACGTGCGGCTGCGTGAGCGGAGTTGTGAAATACATAAGAAGTAGTCTGGTAAATAGGTACTGCGCGGGCATCTGTTGCCGGATCTGCTTGTTCTTGTCCTACATGAACTTGTAAAGTCTCGAAATGTAAATTCTTTGTTGCCATAATCGTATATTTTTAAGTTTAATATTCTTTCCTTATTTTCTTGCAAAGTTATGGGATGGAGATATATCGAACAAGATATAGATAAAATACAGAAAATAATGCTATTTTTGTACCGTTATATAGAATAATATAGTTGCGTTATTCTAAAAATCACCTTTTAGAAGAATATTTTTCTTATGGATACTTTTGATAAACTGGATAGAGTCGATTTGCAAATACTCACTTTGCAAGAAAACGCCCGATTGACAACCAAAGAGCTGGCCGCACGGGTGAGTCTTTCTTCAACTCCTGTTTTTGAACGTCTTAAACGGTTGGAGAGTGGAGGATATATAAAGAAGTATATTGCCGTGTTGGATGCGGAAAAGCTGAATCAGGGATTTGTCGTATTCTGCAGTGTGAAGCTTAGACGGCTGAACAGGGATATAGCAGCCGAGTTTACGCGGATCATACAGGATATTCCTGAAGTAACCGAATGTTATAACATATCAGGTAGTTATGATTACCTGTTGAAGATTCATGCTCCCAATATGAAATACTATCAGGAGTTTATTCTGAATGTGTTGGGGACGATTGATAGCTTGGGATCATTGGAAAGTACGTTTGTGATGGCGGAAGTGAAGCATCAATATGGGATACATATTTAGTTCGTTGTGTGATAGTCTGAAATTTATCTTGTATATTTGCTATGTAATATAAATCCAGTTCTGCTAACACAATGAAATGGCAACTTTGTAAATAGCTTCGCCCATACGGATTGTAACAATAGAAAGTTCTGCTGTTACAACTGTTTGTGATTTAACCTAAATCACAAGTTATTTTATTTATTCTATTCAATAAACCATATAAAAGTAGCTATTACAATGAATTCGAACATATATCCTCGTACCAATGATTTTCAGACTATTTACCTGAATACGGTGATTAAGAATCCTGCTATTATCGTAGGTGATTATACAATATACAATGATTTTGTAAATGATCCGGTTCTTTTTTTTGAGAAGAACAATGTTTTATATCATTATCCGATTAATAAAGATCGCTTGATAATAGGAAAATTCTGCTCCATAGCCTGTGGAGCTAAGTTTCTTTTTCAACAGTGCAAATCACACATTGAATTCTTTATCCAATTATACATTTCCTATCTTTTTTTGAGGAATGGAATTTAGATAAGGGAGATGTAACTTCTGCTGGGATAATAAAGGAGATATAGTAATAGGTAATGATGTCTGGATTGGATATGAAGCTGTTATCATGGCAGGAGTACATATTGGAAATGGGGCAGTCATTGCGTCGCGGGCAGTGGTTACTAAAGATGTTCCTCCTTATACGATAGTAGGTGGGACACCGGCCAAAAAATCCGGAAGCGTTTTGATGAGAATACGATTGCCCAATTGCAGAAATTGCAATGGTGGGATTGGAGTATTGAGAAGATATCCGAATGTATACCTTATATTACAGGTGGAAAGATTGAAGAACTGATAAAAAGATAAATGTTACATCATAGACATGAAGAAACTAATTATTGTATTTGTTCTTTTATTATCAGCACTCTCTTGTTTCTCACAAACAGAATTTACAACTTGCCTTTTTGATACTTCAAGAAACAGGGCTCATGGAAACACGTATGCCAAATTGGGAAAGGGGAGTGGCAAATATTCTTTTCACTATTTCCTGATGTTTATCCATAAATAGAACTAATTACGTAACTGCTTACGTATTTTTACGAAAAAATGTTTGTTCATATGATGAAAAGCTAATATATTTGCGTAATCAATTACGTATTTAGTAACGCAACTAATAAAAACATGGACTTTTTTAATCAGACGGGCAAATTAGCCATCGGTAGCAGATTACGCATGTTGACCGATAAAATAACAGTAGATGCGGCCTGCCATCTATAAAATGTTTGGAGTAGACCTCAAACCGAAATGGTTTCCTGTATTTTTTGTATTATCACGTGGGGAGGCAAAAACCATTACGTCCATAGCCAAAGAGATTGGTCATTCTCATCCTTCCGTGAGTAATATTATTAAAGAAATGGTAGCTAAAGGATTAGTGAAAGAGACAAAGGACAAATCCGACGGGAGAAGAAACATGGTCATGTTATCTGCCAAAGGAAAAAGAATGTCCGACTCTTTTTCGGAACAGTGTATAGATGTTACGGCAGCTATTGAGCAAATCACGCAGCAAACCCGGAATGATCTTTGGAAAGCTATCGAAGAATGGGAGAACCTTTTGTCGGATAAATCCCTGTTGGAGCGGGTGAAGGAAGCGAAAAAGGAACGAGAGAGTAAGGACATCAAAATAGTTCCTTATGAACCTTGCTATCAATCTGCTTTCCGGACTCTTAACGAAGAGTGGATAACTGCTTATTTTCGGATGGAAGAGGCCGATTACAAGGCTTTAGATCATCCAAAGGAATATATTCTGGATAAAGGAGGAGCTATTTTGGTGGCTCTTTATAAAGATGAACCGGTCGGTGTATGTGCTTTGTGTAAGATGGATCATCCGTTGTATGATTATGAGTTAGCTAAGCTGGCTGTCAGCCCTAAGGTTCAGGGCAAAGGTATTGGAGTACTGCTTTGCGAAGCAGTTGTAAATAAAGCGAAGGAGCTTGGGGGCAAAAGGCTCTTTATAGAGAGCAATACACGTCTGAAACCGGCTATCCATATTTATCATAAGTTAGGCTTCAAGGAACTTCCCGAATATCACACGACTTATGAAAGAGGAGACATACAGATGGAATTAATAATTGAAGAGTGAAAATGAAAAAAGGTGGATGGTGAATTTATTAAGGGGCGCATTGCCCCTTGTGGACTGCATTGCGGAAAATGCTTTGCTTTTTGCCGATGGAGATATTTCTTATCACAGCGGTGAACTCAAGAAGGCATTAGGCAATTTTGATGTCTATGCACAACGTTTTGTAGAGATGCTTGATGAGCCTGTCTTTGCAAAATACCCCGATTTTAAAGAGTTTTTAAATCATTTGTCCGTGGCGACTTGTCAGGGGTGCAGAAAAGAAAAAAATGCAAGTTGTTCAAAAACTGTAATGTTCGTGTATGCAGCGAAGAGAAGCAAGTGGATTATTGCTTCCAGTGTAGCTGTTTTCCTTGCGAGAATACAGGTTTTGATGAACATTTATATAAGAGATTTGTAGCCATCAACAAACGGATGCAAGAGATTGGAATAGAAAAATATTATGAAGAGGTAAGGGATTTACCTCGCTATTAATTTATGGCTTTCTCTCTGCTTCATTCCAGTTCCTGTGCATAAATGTTGATGGCGCGTAATGCCTTTAATATTTCAGTCGGGGTGATCCCCTGACATTCTATTCTCAACACTTTTTCCCAATCCTCCATATCTACATTCCATTTGTAGATTTGGGGACATAGGGTGAAAAGCGCTGCGATATGTTTGATATCCCGTACATTCTTTACCGAGGTGCGAAAAATTAGTATTTGCTCTTCCATAGTTGCTATCGATTACTTTTGTTTTCTGTGCAAAGGTAAGTTTAAACAGGGTTCTGTATAGGATTATTCGACGAACGCCCTGATTCCTCATGACGAAATAAGTAATATGGGAGATTAACTTCATATAGCTATCCTTTGAAAACTCCCTCATCTGTACCTGTCAATATATAAAAAAGTGTATCTGTTCTCGTCTTTCTTTTTTTGCTTTACTTTGCAGTGTTGTTTTAATCTCCTAATATACTTAAAGGTTATGAAGTTGAATTTTGCTAAAAGAATGTCTTATATAAAGGCTTCGGAAATAAGAGATATTAAAAGTGACTGAACAGGAAGATGTGATTTCGTTTGCCGGTGGTCTGCCTGCTCCGGAACTTTTTCCCAATAGATGAAATCAATAAGATTAATCAGATTGTATTGAAAGAAGCAGGTACAAAAGCACTTCAATATACCACAACGGAAGGTTATGCTCCTTTGCGGGAATGGATTGCCAACCGGATGAACGGGCGTTTGGGCACGGCTTTCGATAAAGACAATATTTTGATAACCCATGGTTCGCAACAAGGATTGGACTTGTCTGGAAAAGTTTTTTTAGACGAAGGAGATGTCGTGCTTTGTGAAAGCCCGACCTATTTGGCTGCGATTAGCGCATTCAAAGCGTATGGGTGTAGCTTCATTGAAATTCCCACGGATGAGGAAGGGATGATGATGGACGTTTTGGAAGATGTTTTGAGTAACACTCCGCATATAAAACTGATATATGCGATACCTACCTTTCAGAATCCTACAGGAAAAACGTGGAGTCTGGAAAGACGCAGGAAATTGGCTGAATTATCTGCCAAATACAGTGTTGCAGTTATTGAGGATAATCCGTATGGCGAGTTAAGGTTTGAGGGAGAACCTTTGCCCTCTATAAAGTCTTTTGATGAGGCTGGAAATATCTTGTGTACAGGCAGTTTTTCGAAAATATTCTGTCCCGGCTTTCGGATTGGCTGGATTGCGGGGGATAAAGATATTATCCGCAAATATGTATTAGTCAAGCAAGGTACGGATTTACAATGTAACACTATTGCCCAGATGACCATTGCCGAATATCTGAAGCGGTATGATATTGATAAACATATTGCAAAAATAGTCGAAGTATATAGAAAGCGCAGGAATGTTGCGATTGAAAGTATAGAACGTTGTTTTCCGGATACAATAAAGTTTACTCGTCCCGAAGGCGGACTATTTACCTGATAGAACTTCCTGTGGGGATTTCAGCACGCGATGTTTTAGTCAGAAGTCTGGAGAAAAAAGATTGCTTTTGTTCCGGGAGGTTCTTTTTATCCGAATGGCAACAAGGAAAATACGCTTAGAATAAACTACTCCAATATGCCTGAAGAAAAAATAGAGAAAGGGCTGAAGACTCTCGGAGAGGTGGTAAAGGAGTATATCCGCCAATCAGAATGATTCTTTGATAATGTTTCCTAAAACCTGCAAGCGTTCTTCGATAAAAGGACTCCATTGCTGACCGAAACTCAAACGCATACAGTTTTTGTACTGGTCGTGCAGGGTAAACATGCGTCCGGGAGCAATGCTGATCTTGTGTTGCATGGCTTTGTAATATAATTCTGTGGTATCAATCTTTTGTTTAGTTCCACCCAAAGCATGAAACCTCCCTGCGGAGTTATGATTTTAGTGTCTTCGGGGAAATAGTAGGTAATAGATTGTGCCAGATGAAGACTGTTGGAATGTAATTCATGGCGCAACCTGCGTAAATGATTCTCATACCTGCCGTTTTCCATAAAGTTGGCAATGGCCTCCTGATTGAGGGTAGGAGGGATATTAAATGAATATGTTTTTGGCGAATAACAGCATCCTTAAATTTACCGGGGGCAATCCAGCCTACCCGGTAACCGGGAGCTAATGTCTTTGACACAGAGCCACACCATAACACAAGTCCCTTTTCATCGAAAGCTTTGCATGGCTTAGGGCGTGAATGTCCGAAGAATACATCACCGTATAAATCATCTTCAATCAGAGGAATATTATATTCAGCCAACATCTGCACTACCTCTTTTTTATGCTCATCGGGCATACAACTTCCCAGTGGATTACTGAAATTACTGATAAGCAGGCATAGATTAATCTGCGGTAATACTTTTCTTAAAGCATCGGGCTCAATACCTGTTACAGGGTTGGTGGGCAGTTCCAACACCCGGAGTCCCATGCTGTTGGCCAACTGCAATATGCCGAAATAAACAGGACTTTCAACAGCTATCGTATCTCCTTTTCGGGCAATAACAGATAATGCTAAAGAGATAGAATTGGTCACTCCCGTGGTAGTGACAATATCATCTTCAGTCAGATTTCCATTCCAGCTATATGCAAAACGGGCAATATAGTTTCTTAACCGAATATTTCCTGCGGGTCTTCATACCTGGTACCGTTTCCCGGAAGTGAATACATTGCCTTGATTAATTCCTTATTGAGCTTTGCAATAGGCAATAGAACGTCTTCCGGTATTCCCAGTGAGAAACGGGTGATGGACAAATCTTCGATGGAATGATATACTTCCATGATTAAGTCGGCCTCTTCCTTTCCTAAAGATTGGGTTGCAGGTTGTGTTGTTGCCGGAGCAGACAAATTTAATGGTTTATAATTGACAATGTACCCTGATTTGGGGCGGGAGATGATAAATCCTTCCTTTTCCAGTTCATAATATACCTGATTGCCGTGTTTAAACTCACGCCATATTCATTGCTGATAGTACGTAAAGAAGGTAATTTCTCGCCTGCTTTCCATATACCTGTTTTTATTTGCCAAGCGATAGTGCCGGCTATCTTTTGATATAGGATTTCTCTTTTCATGTTTATTCAGTCTCCGGCAAAGATACAAAAATGATGTCTGCATCTGTTGTGTTTGATCTATTTTGTGGGGTACTTCAGGGTATAAGAACTCATTTTTCGCTATGCTATTTTTAGTTGTTCTCCTTGAATACAATATCTTTTTTCGTTGCCTAATGAGTTTTCGTTTGACTTAAGTTGAACGAAAACTGGAATGTATATTCGATAGTTATTGATAGTAAGGAAAGAAATAACTAGATGAAGTAAATATTCATAATAGTGGCATTTCTATTCTCGTCACCTGTTCTTCTTCGGGTATGTTGGGATTACTGTAATAATATTCTATGGATGTTCCCGAAGGTTTGTAACCGTTGTTTTTTATCCATTCCATCATTTCATTGTACAGGACAGCCAGTTCACTGTAAGTTCCTCTATGCAGACAGGAAGCTATTTTTCTTTCCGGTATCGTAATAGATCGTATATTCCCTTCACCCTGTAACTCTCTGGATGATTTTAGACCAATAATCATTTTTATATTGTGCTCAGTCAGGCTCTCAAAGTCGGGATACTCAACGTAAGGAATATCAGTAGTGACTTCGCCTTGTGCCTTAAATAAAGAGTCTATTTTTACGAAGTTCTTCCCGATAGCCTCCGACATTCCGTTCATATCCGTGTGTACTTCAACAGCCAAAGCGGATTGCTCCGGTTGTTTCAATAGCATGATTTCTGAAATCTTTCCCATAATACATTGTTTTTAGGGTGTTGATAATTTCTTATTTCTTTGTGACCGGAATATAAATGTCGGTCATTAATTCTGTTCTAAGAGTAGAGTAGGGACGGTTCATATACATCTCAAAGCTAAAGGTACTTTGAGGGCGATATTTACTTTCCGGAAACCACTTTTCATAAATAGTCCGGTATAACTTATGCAACAAAGAGTAGTCTCCGATATGTCTGAATACAGCATAACGTCCACCGGGAACTTCCATCACTTCCGGTTGCGAATCATTTTCAGTGGCATCGATTGTCACCCCGAGATAGAAGCGGCATTTATTCATGGGAGTTATGGACGGGTCATCCATACTAAGGCTGACAAACTTATAATTCAACTTTTCTTCATTATGCTGCTTGGCGTAATTGGCCAGTCTGTTCCATATTAATTTGTATCGGAGCTCATCTTTGTATTTTTCACCAACCTCGATACAAAATACTTTCATTGGCAGAATCGACCGGATTTCAGGAGTGATAACCGCATGTTGCTCATCATACATCGGCTTGTACTTCTCTCTATATTGAGAGCTCGATACGCCAAAATGTTTTTTGAAGGCTTTGGCTAGACTAAATTTGGTCTGATAGTTTGTCTGTTCCGAAATCTGATTTAATGTAAACTCGGTGGATACTAACAAATGTGCTATTTGTTCGAGACGTAAACGCTGTAGCTTCCGATATTTTCTCCGGCAACAGTTTGAAACACTCTTCTGAAGTGATATTTGGAAAGTCCGCTTATCGTGCTAAGCATGTCTGTATTCAAAGTCTCGAATAAATGATTATTGATATAAACGATTATATCCTGAATCTTCTGGTGATGGATATTACAGGTTTCCAGCTTCTGTTTCCACCGTTTCAGATGGGGTAACCGTTCGTTGAGGATGTGCCTAAGTTCCTCCGGCGAATAAGCAGTACCTGCATATTCATTGTACTTGTCGGTGTATTTTATCCAGATATTAATCATTTCCGACATCGGAATGTCAACGATATATTTTCCGTCTTTCAGACAGTAATAGCAATATTCATCACTTCGCGAACCGTCGGAGTTAGTACCCAGATATTTCTCTACATCAAAGCGGAGAGGCATCCCGCAACTTTGACAATATCTCTTATTTATTTCTGATTCAATCATCGGTTTGGTTTTCGTTTGATAGATAGGAGCCGCTCTATATCATTAAATAAAGAAGTATCTTTTAACTCGAACATAAGCCACTTCCCATCATGGAAAGTGGTCGTCTCATCATATATCTTTTGAGCCGCATTGGAGAACATTTCTCGCATGGATTCGAATTTAGTGCGTTCATCTTTACCTAAAATAACCATGAACCCAATCGTTTGTTCTTTGGCGTATAGGGCACATAGAGTTTTTCCGCCTCTGCGATATTTGTATTCGTAAGTCCATTTTTTCCCTCCATGATTCCACATTTGTTCCATATTGTATTTCTGTTCGATAAGTTGGCGAAGTGAAGTCCATAGATCATAAAGTTCCTTACCAGTCAAGGCTTCCAGAGTTTTGGGAGTTGGGATTTGAAAAGTTTTTTCATGGCATTCCGTATTAACTTTTGATTATCTACATCACAAAGGTAGACTGAATTTCTAATAGATCGTTGTCCAATATAGGCATTTTAGGCAGTGCAACTGAACAAACTGTCCCGAAATTAATTTATTTTGTAGAAGTGGGATATTGATGTATTCCCTTTATCTTTGCATTAATTTAAAACAAAGCAAAATTTGAAGAAAATGAAAACAGTGCTATTAGCGGTAGGCACTCTGTGCCTCATGGCAGGTTGCTCGTCGAAAGTGAGCAGTTCTAAAGGAATTGTAAGTGATGCAACCATGAATACTGTAACGATTGTCACGGATAAAAATGATACTCTTTCATTCAGTACGATGGATGCGAATAAAGAAGAAGTCGACGGTTTACTTCTGAATGATACGCTGGAAGTGTTTTATACAGGAAAATATACACCGGGGATGCCGGCTACCAAATTAGTTCAGTATCCGCAATCTCCGCTTGTGGGAGGTGACCGGGATGAACATGGCTGTATCGGCTCTGCCGGATACGTGTGGTGTGAAGTGCAAAAAGACTGTATCCGCTTATTTGAGAAAGGGATTCGTACAGAAGCGGTGGATGGCAGCGGCATTTCAGCTTTCATTGTCTTTGGTCCCGATTCTACACAGCTGGAACTTTTCTTTTCCAATAATCAGCCCAATGAAATATTGGAAAGGCGTGGACTGCTTTCTGGAGGTTATGCGTGGAACGTGGAGGACGATGATACGAAAAATGTACGACTGATAGATGGCTTGTGGACAATAAGCCAAAGAGATAAATTAATTTATACCCAGAAGGGCGGAAGTTAATTTAAAAAGCTCCGGTATTCTGTAGATTTGTTTATAGTGCCATATTCCTGGCCGTCAATGTAGCATAGACATTTTCTGCGTATTGTCTTCCTATGGGGATTACAATCCGGCATCCGGTCAGGTTTATTTCCCGTTTAGAAAATCGTTCCACCTTATTAACCGGAATGATATAGGAGCGGTGCGTACGTAGAAAAGACTTTTCGGGTAACATCTCCTGAATACTTTTCAGACTTGTGCGCGATAATATATAGTTGCCGTTTATACGGAATATTTTCGTATAATTCTCCATTGCTTCGATATAAAGAATATCGGAGATAGGGATGGATATGTTATTGTATTCTTGTTTGATTATGATGTTTTCCGGTACTTTATGCTGGCGTGCTTCAATAAAGACAATCGCTTTCTCAACAGCTTTTTCAAATCGTTCATAAGCAAAGGGTTTATGCAGGAAATCCACGGCATCGAGGTCGAAGCCATCCAGTGCATACTGTGCATGGGCTGTCGTAAAAATAAGGCAACTTTCGGGAGGAAGCGCATGGGCAATATCCAGTCCGTTGGTACTATTCATTTCAATATCCAGAAAGACCAGATCAGGTTTGCGCCGGGCTATTTCTCGCAGTCCGGTCAGCGGTTCGCTGAAAGTAGTAAGTTCCAGTCCGCCTTTTCGTTCGCAAAACTGGCTGATGATGAGCAATGCAATCGGTTCGTCGTCAATAGCGATACAAGTCAGCTTTTTCATCGTAGTTGAATGTTAAGATAGGTTTTGAAACATTCGTTTTCTTCTTTTGTAATCAATGCAAAGCGGCTGGGATAAAGAAGCTCCCGTCTTTTACGGCAATTGTCTATTCCGATGGCATGAGGATTTTGATGGTTCTCCTTCATAATCATATTCTCGGTTTCGAAGATAAGCTGCCCTTCCTTTACGATGATACGAATAAGAATAGTACAGTCCGTGTCGGACGAAACACCGTATTTGAAACTGTTCTCGACAAAAGTAATGAGAATCATCGGAGGAATCTGTATCTGTTCGTCATCCATCTCGGTTTCAAATACCACTTTCGTATGCTTGTTTAAACGCAAAGATTGCAGATCAACATATTGGCGTATATATTCTACTTCATTGCTGATGGAAAGCAGATCAGAAGTAGTTTGGGCATACATATATTTCAGGATATTGGAAAACTTGATAAAGGCGGATTCTGTTTTGTCCGACTTCGTAAGTACCAGCCCGTAGAGAGCATTTAATGTATTAAAAAGGAAGTGCGGATTGATTTGTGCCTTGTAGAGAGCCAGCTCCGCCTTGTTCTTTTCTGCTTCAATCTCCTGTTTGGAAAGAATTTGCCGGAAAAGTTCAAAGATCAGTTCTATGGAAAGGCTGAACCCCGTCACTACCAGAAAAAAAAGAACCACACAGTCTGCGCCCGCATGTGTTGCCGGGTTTTATGCATTATCGGATCTATATTGTCGGGTTCCGGTGGATATGGAAAGTGGGTTAGCAACCATGTGATGAAGATAAGCGATAGCATGAGCAGTAAGATATGTCCGAACTTCCGTTGCATGAAAAGCATCGGTAGTTTCACTTTACGGTAGATGAAGTACAGACCGTAAAGATAGGCAATCAGGGTCAGCATAAAGACCGTGTGGTGTACAATCCATTTGTCTACCGGCACTAGCATGATGATGGGCGGCATGATTACCAGACAGAAAAGCAAGTCGATGTAAACAGGTATATTAGTACGTTTCATATTCTTCTCATTGCTCGTTTAACTCCCGGAAGTATATTTTCTCACTTCTTTGCAAAGATAAAAGATTGTTCTGAAACCCCAAGCATTCCCTTTTGTCGTTCGTCATCATATTCTTGCCGTTCGTCACTACATTCTTATTTTATTGTTTGATAATTCTTAGATTTGGTCAGTCGCGTTTTTTATGGAATAATGGGTTATAAATCATTAACAATCATTTAAATATAGCTACAATGAAACAACTAATCATTTTTGCCTTGGTTTGTTTGCCTCTGTTATGTGCTTGTGGAGGTTCGCAACAGAAAAAGGCAGAGGCCACGTACAAAACACTTACCGTAACACAAAGTGACCAGATTTTAAAATCCGATTATACAGCTACGTTACGAGGGCGGCAGTATGTTGAAATTCGTCCGCAGGTGAGTGGCATTATTACCGGAATATGTATCAATGAAGGGGATCCTGTCCATAAAGGGCAGACACTTTTCATTATCGACCAGGTTCCTTATAAAGCAGCGTTGGAAACAGCAGTTGCCAATGTAAAAAGCGCGGAAGCCAAGCTTGCCACTGCTAAATTGACAGCAGATAGTAAAGCTGAACTTTACAAAGAACAGATTGTGTCCGAATTCGATCTGCAAACAGCCCGTAATGAACAAGCGGCGGCAGAAGCGGCATTGGCACAGGCTAAGGCACAGGAAGTGAATGCGCGCAATGACCTTTCTTATACCGAAGTGAAAAGTCCGGTGAACGGAGTCGCCAGCATGATTCCTTATCGGGTAGGGGCGTTGGTGAGCAGCAGTATCACCGAGCCGTTAGTCACTGTTTCGGACGACAGCGAAGTATACGCCTATTTCTCCATGACGGAGAATCAGATACTCGACTTTGTGCAACAATATGGCTCACTTAAAAAAAGCGATAGAAAACATGGACGAAGTGGAGCTGACTATGAGCAATGGAAAAACCTATTCCCATACCGGAAAGGTAGACGCTATCAGCGGTACGGTGGATGAAGGAACCGGTGCTGTTGGACTTCGGGCTGTTTTTGCCAACCCCGACCAGTTCCTGCGTAACGGTGGAAGTGGTAAAGTAGTAGTTCCTACTATAAAGAAAGGATGTATCATTATTCCGCAAGCGGCTACTTACGAATTGCAGAATCGTATATTTGTATATAAAGTGGTCGACGGTAAAGCGAAATCAACCCCGGTAGAAGTGTTCCGGTTGAATAACGGTACTGAATATATCGTTGAAACAGGACTTGAGCCGGTGATGTTATTATAGCCGAAGGTGCCGGACTGGTGCGTGAGGGAACAGTAATCAAGAGTGATCCGACTAAAGAATAAGATGCCGTTATGAAAATCAGAACATTTATAGACCGGCCTATTCTCGCAGGAGTAATTTCGGTCGTTTTTCTTATCATCGGATTGATAGGACTTTCGCAGCTTCCTGTTGAACAGTTTCCTGAAATTGCACCTCCTACCGTCAGTGTTTCCGCTACCTATACCGGTGCTAATGCGGAAACAGTACAGAAGAGTGTAGTCGTGCCATTGGAAGAAGCGCTCAACGGGTAGAGAACATGATGTACATGACCTCTACGGCCACCAATACCGGATCGGCGCGTATCACCATCTACTTCCGTCAGGGTACCGACCCAGATATGGCTACGGTGAACGTCCAGAACCGTATCGCTACGGCACAAGGATTATTACCGGCAGAAGTCACCCGCAGCGGTATCACCGTCCGTAAGCGCCAGACAAGTAATATCAAAGCATTGGCATTGTATAGCCCCGACAACACGTTCGATGAAAGCTTTCTGAATAACTATCTGAAAATCAATATCGAACCCCGTCTTTCACGTATTGCCGGAGTAGGTGAGGTTAATGTAATGGGAGCGGATTATTCTTTGCGTATCTGGCTCGATCCTGCCAAGATGGCTAAATATGGATTGGTTCCGTCCGACATCACGACGGTACTTGACGAACAGAATCTGGAAGCCCCTACGGGAACGCTTGGCGCCGAATCGAAGAATACTTTTCAGTATGTATTGAAATATCGCGGACGTTATGAAGAAGAAAAAGGATTATGGCAATTTGGTAATCCGTTCGCAGGCAGGAGGCGAGGTGCTACGGCTGAAAGATGTGGCACGTATCGAATTGGGTGCCAACTCTTATACATACATCGGTGAAGTGAACGGGCATCCCGGTTCCAACTGTATGATTGCGCAGACTTCCGGTTCGAACGCCAATGAGATTATTAAGGAAATAGATAAGGTGACAGCAGAGATCGCGCAAGGATTGCCTAAAGGAATGGAGCTGGTAGACCTGATGAGTTCGAAAGAGTTTTTGATGCATCCATTAAGAATGTGATAAAAACCTTGATTGAAGCCATTCTGTTAGTGGTACTTGTGGTTTACGTTTTCCTGCAAAGTTTGCGGTCTACGTTTATTCCGGCCATTTCTATCATCGTTTCCCTTGTGGGTACTTTTGCTTTTCTCTATGCCGCAGGTTTCAGTCTGAATATGTTGACGTTGTTTGCACTGGTATTAGTTATCGGAACGGTGGTGGATGATGCTATTGTTGTGGTGGAGGCGGTGCAGGCAAAGTTCGATGAAGGATATAAATCGGCTTACCGGGCCACCATTGATGCCATGGGGGGCATTACCTCGGCACTGGTAACTACCACCTTTGTCTTCATGGCGGTATTTATTCCCGTATGTTTTATGGGAGGAACTACCGGAACGTTCTACACCCAGTTCGACTGACCATGGCTGTTGCCGTAGCAATATCTCTAATTAACGCGTTAACTTTAAGTCCCGCTCTCTGCGCACTGATAATGACACCGCACATGGAGGCTGCGAAAGGGGAGAAGTTGAGTTTCTCATCCCGTTTCCACATGGCATTTGATAGTGCTTTTCATCGGTTGGTACTGAAATACAAGAGTGGCGTATTTTTCATGTTGAAACGTAAATGGCTGGCAGGAGCATTGTTGTTAGTCGCTTGTGCGGGATTGTTCCTTCTGATGAAAACCACCAAGACCGGGTTGGTTCCTCAAGAGGATATGGGAACTATCTTTGTAGATGTGCGTACTTCACCCGGAAACAGTCTGGAAGAAACCAAAAGTGTAAAGGACGAAATAGATAAGCGTATTCATGACATACCGCAAGTCAGAATGTTTTCTAAAGTGACGGGTAACGGTATGATAAGCGGTCAGGGAGCATCGAACGGTATGTTTATCGTCCGTCTGAAACCGTGGGATGAACGTACGGAAAAGGAAGACGGTATCAATGCTGTTATTAACGAGATTTACCGGCGTACGGATGACATTTCTTCTGCGCAAATTATGGCCTTTGCACAACCGATGATTCCCGGGTATGGGGTAAGTAGTGGTTTTGAAATTTATATCCAGGACCAGAAAGGCGGTTCGGTAGAAGATTTGCTGAAATACACCCGTCAGATGATTGACGCGTTGAATGCCCGGCCTGAAATCGGACGTGCTTCGACTTCGTTCGATACAAAATACCCTCAATACCTGGTAGAAGTGGATGCCGCCCTTTGCAAGCGGAATGGAGTGTCGCCTTCGGATGTGTTGAGCACTTTGTCCGGCTATATCGGTGGTAACTATGCATCCAATATGAACCGTTTCTCCAAACTTTACCGTGTAATGGTGCAGGCTTCACCGGAATTCCGTTTGGATACCGAAGCATTGAATAATATGTTTGTCCGCAATTCCAACGGAGAGATGTCTCCTGTCAGTCAGTATCTCACTTTGACACGAGTCTACGGTGCAGAGTCGCTGACGCGTTTCAATCTGTTCTCTGCCATCTCCGTCAATGGTGCTCCGGCAGATGGTTACAGTTCCGGACAAGCTATTCAGGTGGTACGTGAAGTTGCGGAACAAGTGTTGCCGGCAGGTTATGGCTTTGAGTTCGGAGGTATGTCACGTGAAGAATCCTCCACAGGGAATACCACCACACTGGTATTTATCATCTGTGTAGTCTTTATCTATCTTATTCTTTGTGCGCTCTACGAAAGTTTGTTCATTCCGATTGCGGTGATTCTTTCTGTACCATTCGGACTTGCCGGAAGTTTCCTTTTTGCCAAGATGTTCGGGCTGGAGAATAATATCTATTTACAGACAGGTTTGATTATGCTGATCGGCTTGTTGTCGAAGACAGCTATTCTGCTTACGGAATATGCTTCCGAACGCCGCCGTCAGGGAATGACAATCACACAAGCGGCTGTTTCGGCTGCACAAGTCCGTCTGCGTCCAATTCTGATGACTTCTCTTACGATGATATTCGGTATGCTACCGATGATGTTTGCATCGGGAGTAGGAGCAAACGGTAATATTTCCATCGGTGTAGGAACCGTAGGTGGAATGTTGATCGGTACGGTTGCTCTGTTGTTTATCGTACCTGTATTGTTTATCGTATTCCAGTATCTTCAGGAAAAACTGATGCCGGCACGTAAACCGGAAGAGTTGGAGAATCTTTAATTGTTGAAGTGTATGAAAAAGATAATAATATGTTTATTCCTGTCGGCCGGATTGAGCGGTTGTCATGTGTACCGGACTTATGAACGTCCGGACACGACGGTTACCGACAGTCTTTACCGGCAGCCGGTGGTTGCGGGGGATACCGCTTCCATTGCTTCCCTTTCATGGAAGGAACTATTTAGCGATCCGCAACTGCAACAACTGATTGAAACGGGTATCGCGAATAATACCGATTTGAATATTGCCCGTTTGAAAGTGAAAGAAGTAGAAGCATTACTGCTTTCTTCCAAGTTGGCTTATCTGCCTTCTGTATCGCTCACTCCGCAAGGAACATTGAGTAGCGTGGATGGTTCGAAAACCTCCAAGACCTATGATCTGGCAGCATCGGCAGACTGGGAACTGGATATTTTCGGAAAGTTGACCAATGCCAAACGAGGAGCCAAAGCCGCCCTCGAACAGAGTGAAGCCTATAGGCAAGCGGTACAGACACAACTGGTAGCAACGATTGCCAATAGTTACTATACCCTGTTGATGCTTGATAAGCAATTGGATATCACCCGTCGCACGGCTGAAACATGGGATGAGAACCTGCGTGCAATGAAAGCATTGAAAAGAGCCGGGCAAACGACGGAAATGGCTGTTGCCCAAACAGAAGCGAGCAAGCTATCGGTAGATGCCTCCGTACTTTCTATTGAACAGCAAATCAGTGAAATGGAGAATTCTCTTTCCGCTCTGTTGGGTATGGCTCCGCAGTTGATAACACGTTCTACGCTTGACAACCAGCGTTTCCCGGAATCCCTTTCAACCGGAGTGCCGTTGCAACTGTTGCACCGTCGTCCGGATATTCGTCAAAAGGAAGCTGAACTGGCTGGGGCTTTTTATGCAACGAATCAGGCACGTTCTGCTTTTTATCCCTCTATCATGTTGAGTGGTTCCGCAGGATGGACAAACTCGGCAGGTGGCGCTATAACCAATCCCGGACAGTGGTTGCTTTCCGCTGTCGGCTCATTGGTTCAGCCACTTTTCAATCGCGGGCAGAATATTGCTAATTTGAAAGTAGCGAAAGCACAACAGGAAGAGGCGTTACTCACCTTCCGCCAAAGTTTGCTTGATGCAGGAACGGAAGTAAACGATGCGTTGGTGCAATGGCAGAAGGCTCAAGGCCGTTTGGCACTCTCCAAACAGCAGGTCACTTCGCTTCAGTCCGCAGTGCGTAGTTCCGAACTGTTGATGCGGCACAGTTCGCAAAAACTACCTGGAAGTACTTACTGCCCGTCAGACTCTTTTGCAGGCAGAATTATCTGTCGCTTCCAATCGTTTTGATGAAATACAGGGAGTTATTAATCTTTATCATGCATTGGGAGGAGGATACTGATTGATAGTAGATGGATTAAAATAAAATTGTTAATAAGTTGATATCAAAGATGCTGAATATATAAACTCCCATCATAATCTTTGTATTTAGCATCTTTGTATATATCAACCAGTTGATTGCTGTAATCCTAATACATTCATAGCCAAGGCAGGTGAACCTAAATAATTTCCTTTTGCCATCTCTCCGCTTTCCAGTTGGTAATATATAGAATCTTTTAGAGATGGGGTCTCATCTGCTTTCTCCAGAAATGATAGATGCCATATTGCTGCTCCGGGGTTTGTGTCATCGGATAGATGGCACATGCCGAATTGGTCTCTACATATACTTGCGGAGTTTCATTCTTGAGTACTTCACAGAGTATCAGATGTTTCAAGACATCGGGTTGTTTTGCGAAATGAGTGTAAGTTGCCATATCGGTGTATTTAGAATTAACCAATTCATGAATCGAAGTCGCACCAATAGCTTCGAATTTGGCATGGTGCTTCCTTTCTTTAAATGTTCTTTGTGAATTACATAATTCTACAAATATAAACAGATAGGATAATACGGGAAAATAAAAGGGTACTTTTTATCTGAAATCATTATGGACAAATTGTATTTTTAGTTAGCTTTGTAGAAATAAAACAAAGAATTATGAAAATGAAAGTCTTGCTATCTGCCATTGTATTTACGCTCTATACTGTTTCCTATGCTCAGAATATGAAAATGATTGATACTAGTGTGCCTAAAAAAGATAAAAAGGAGGCTGTGGTAGTTGAATATGATTCGTTAACTAATATACGCCCTTATAAAGATGCTTCCTATTATAAACAATTTGTTGGGCAAAGTATTTTGTTCTATCCCCGGAATCCAAATTCTTCGGAATCACTACCTAAGTATTATGCTAATTTTCTAACTTCTAATGAGCAGGTTGTTGCCATTGACACTATTTGGCGAAAAAAAGATCCAACCCTAAACCTAAAGATTATAAATTAAATCAAATAACCTCCAAGAGATATAAACCTCAGTTGGTGAAGGATGGTTATGTTACTTTATGTGCTTCTTTTTCACGATATACTTGAACAAGGATATAGGATTTTCCATTTGAAATATATAGAGCAACGAATCATTCTATGGAAAAACATGATGGCATTTTCACACCTTATAATGAGATAGAAGGCAGGACTTTTAAAATTTTAGATATAGAGCTGTCTGATGCCGGAGTTGAAAAAAAACACAATTTTTGCACTACAGTCTGAAGAAGGTGATACTCTTTATTGGTATGCTAAACGTGGTGAGTATGATGGATTCAATTATACTAGGCAACACTATCCTGTCATTGTATTAGGATTTATGGATAAACTGAAACAGTTGTATTTGAATAAAGACATATACATTAAAAATATTCATCCGATTAATAAATATAAATGTATGGAAATAGCCTATTCAGGCAGTGAAGATACTTATATGGTTCCTTCATTTGTTCTGAAGAATGATAGTGCCGATTTGATAATGCCATTATGTGAGAGTCCATCTCTATTTTCATACGAAGTAAGCATATTTGATAATCAGAAAAGAATGACTCAGATGTATTTCTATAATTTGGATGTTGTCGAAGCAGACGTTTATGAGGAAACAATGGAAAGAGAAAGACTTGCTAAAGAAGAATTATTGATGAAGGAAAAGTTGGCACAAGAAGAGGCAAAGAAGTTAGCTAGTATAAAAAGACAACAGAGAACTAAAGAATTATATAAGAAATACGGAAAAGCTACGGCGGACTTGATATTAAAAGGCCAAGTGTGTATTGGGATGACTAAGGCTATGGTTCTGGAATCATGGGGGCATCCTTCGGGTGGCATTAATAAAACTACTGGTGCATGGGGGACACATGAACAATGGGTATATGGAATGGGACAATACTTGTATTTTGAGAATGGAAAATTGACAACTATACAAAATTAGTCTGTTCTTGTTTAGTATAAGCAGCCTGTAATTTTAACAAGGTAGGCACTATGAAATATCAGTCTTTCTTAAACCACCTGTAAAACCATTTACCCACCTTTTCATAATGCCGGGTTTCGGTATCAGTGTATAGTTTAGAGAAGAATGATGTATCTAATGGTTCTCCCGATTGGTTAGGATATAATACGATTAAGCTATTGTTGGAGAAGTATTTGCTAAGCTGTCTCGGTAGTTTCTCAAAAGAACTGTCGTAAGAGAGAGTTCCCGGTCGTGCACTGATAATAACTAATAAATGGTCGTAGCTTACTTGTCCCGTCAGCACCAGCAAGTCATTCCAATCTTCCAAAAGGGAGAAATCGGTAAGTGTTTGCTTATGCCGTTTCTTTATCCACGTTTGCAGGCGTATGGTCGTTTTTTCATTGGCAAAGAAATGTACCCGGCATCCGAGGGTACTTCCCATTCGACAGAAATGTTCCATCCAATGAGGAAAACCGGATTCGTATTCTGCTTTCGGTGGGACGGCAACGACAATTCGTTTGATTGTATGGACTGGTATTAGAAACTTAGAGATAATTATCTCACAGTTTAATCCATTCAATAAATGTTCGGCAAGTATTCCAAAGTATGAGTCTGTGATATTTTTCTTACGATGCAGACCGGTGATAATACTTGTGATCTCATTTTCCTTGACTGAATGTATAATGCCGGAAGCTATATTCAAATCATACCGTGTGACTTTCTTCAGTGGTACATTTGCTTCTGTTGCTGTCATTTCCGCTTTTTCCAGGTAATATTTGCTTCGAAGTCGTAGATTATCGGAATTATTATTGTCGTTGATTACATTGAGGGCCAGTAGATTATCTTTCAATTTAGAATCACGTATGATTAGAGACAGATTCACCATGTCCTCGATAGTGTCCGGGTTGGCTATGGATACTAAAATCTTCTCTGTTTCTTTTGAAGATTCATTTTCCGATAGTGAGTCATCCATTGCCACCTTTCTGGCTGCCCGTTCGGTAATCAGTGAGCTCACTACGCAAGTGACCAGGATAAGCAAGACTGTGCCGTTCAGTACATCATCATTCAGCAAGCGCTCGCCGGTGGGCAGAATAATGTTATATCCGACTAATACGGCTGCCAATGTGGCTGCTGCCTGTGCGTTACTTAAACCATACATCAGGTTTCGTTCAAGAACAGACATCTTGTATATCTTTTGTGTCAGCCAGCAAGCAATCCACTTGCCTGTCAGTGCCATGGTGATCATTACGGCAGCAACTTTTAAAGCATCCCCATGTCCGAAAATAACCCGTAGGTTGATTAACATTCCTACTCCGATAAGGAAATAAGGAATGAAGAGGGCATTACCGACGAACTCTAAATGATCCATCAATGGAGAAACGTGCGGAATGAGTCGGTTGAGTACTAATCCGGCGAGGAAAGCTCCCAAAATACCTTCCATACCTACAAGTTCCATCAGTCCTGCTCCTAAAAAAAGACCATTGCAAGCACAAAAATGAACTGCATCACGTTGTCATTGTATCGGTGGAAGAACCAGCGACCGATGCGTGGGAAGAAATAAATGATAAGTGCTCCTAGAAAGATTACTTTTACTACTAGCCAAATCCAGAATAAACCACCGGTTTCTCCTTTGAATAATCCGCCTATAACGGCTAGTACCAACAGCGTGAGCGTATCCGTCACCGCCGTTCCTCCTACAGCAATACTTACACTACGATGGCGGGATATACCGAAGCGGGTGACGATGGGATAGGCAACGAGTGTGTGGGAGGCATACATACTGGCTAGCAGCACAGAAGTGATTACGCCGTATTTCAGATAAGATATATTTGCCACGAACCCAATCCCGATGGGAATGATGAAAGCCAGTAATCCCAGTACTAATGCTTTGTTTCGCGTCTCTTTGAAGTCTCCCATGTTCATTTCCAGACCGGCCAGAAACATGATGTAATAAAGCCCGACTTTGCCGAATAACTGAAAACTGCTATCACGTGCCAGATATTAAATCCATGTTCGCCAATAGCCAATCCCGCCAGGATCATACCGATAATATGAGGAATGCGCAGCTTATTCAATAATATCGGAGCAAACAAAATAATTAGGAGTACAAGGAGAAATATCCATGTAGGGTCGGTGATAGGGAATGTTAAATCAAGGCCAATCCAATCCATAATTTGACAAGTTCGTGATATTTGTTCCGCAAAATAACCTAAAAAAAACTTCTAAAAAAGGATTAGTTAATAAAATTAGTCATTTATTTTTTTTTCTTCAGATTCATGATCGATGGAATGAAGAATGCGAGTGTCCCTGTTATCACAATTGCAATACCGCATATAGCAAAGAGATTGGCTATACCGATAGCATGACTCTAATAAAATTCTAATAGCGTTCTAACAAATCTCTAACAGGCTTCCGGAATACCTCCACTTACCTTTGCATCCGAAAAAGAATGCTAACAATATTTTTATGGATGATGATGAAAAAGAAAAATTTGCAAATGCTTTTAATTTGCGGTGCATTGCTAGTTACCGCATGCAAGAGTAAATCAAAGGAAGAACAACAGAGTGGTTATCGTATGGAAGGTGACACAGTACAGATCACAGACCGTTTTTTATCTGAAAAGATAAAAGTGGCTGAGGCCAGACTTGAACCTTATTCCAAAGAAGTGATAACTTCCGGTGTGGTACGTCCTATTCCTACCCGTTATGCCTGCATTGCTTCCCCTTTTGCAGGAAGAGTTACAAAATCGTATATACAAATCGGACAACAGGTGAACCGGGGAACTCCTTTGTTTGAAATCAGCTCACCGGATTTTACTACGGCACAAAAAAGAATACTTCCGGCATTATCGTCACGTGAGCTGGCTAAGAAAGATTTAAAGCGCAAAGAAGACCTGATAAAGAACGGAGTTAGTTCGCAGAAAGAACTGGAAGAAGCACAAAATGCTTTGCTTATTGCCGACAAAGAGTTTGAAAATGCGTCTGCTGCACTGGAAGTATATCAGGTAGAGCATTCGGAGAATATGACACTGGGACAGCCCCTTGTGGTGCGTTCGCCTATTTCGGGTGAAATTATAGAGAATAATATTGTGACCGGACAATACCTGAAAGATGATACCGAACCTGTTGCAATAGTGGCAGATTTGTCGGAAGTATGGATTGCCGCCCAAGTGAAAGAAAAGGATATTCGATTTATCAATGCAGGCAGCAGTCTGGATATAGAAGTGTCGGCATTACCGGGGAGGGTGATTAAAGGTAACGTCTATCATGTGGAAGAGGCGGTTGACGAAGATACAAGGTCTATCAAAGTGCTTTCGGTTTGTGATAATTCGAAGAAACATTTGAAATTGGGCATGTATACTACCGTCCATTTTCTTAGTGCTCCTATTGAACAGATTCAGATTTCGGAGAGCGCATTGTTGCAGGGAGAGAAAGACAGTTATGTGTATGTGCAGGTTACTCCGGATATCTTTGTAAGAACACCGGTGAAGGTAGAAGCGACCAAAGATGGATTTGCTGTGATAAATGATGGATTGCATCCCGGAGATAAGATAATCAGTGAAGGAGGATATTATTTAAAGTAAGAAATTATGAAGAAGGAATTAATGCTTTCAATTATACAAAAAAGATGGGTAATGCTTTGCCTGTTTGTGATGATGTGTATCTTTGGATATTACTCATGGAAACAGCTTTCGATAGAAGCATATCCGGATATTGCAGATGTCACTTCCCAGGTGGTCACTCAAGTTCCCGGACTGGCTGCGGAGGAAGTGGAACAGCAGATAACCATTCCTTTGGAACGTGCCATCAACGGTTTGCCCGGCATGCATGTTATGCGTAGCAAAAGTACGTTCGGACTTTCTATGATTACGATTGTATTCAAGGATGGGACAGAAGATTATTGGAGCCGTCAGCGCGTACAGGAAAGATTGAATGAAGTAGAACTACCTTATGGAGCTGTTCCGGGACTTGATCCGCTGACATCTCCCGTAGGAGAAGTGTACCGTTATATTATAGAAAGTGACCAACATTCACTTCGTGAACTGACCGACCTCCAGAATTGGGTGGTTATTCCCCGTATCAAAGAAGTCTCAGGAGTGGCGGATGTGACAAATTTCGGAGGTATCACCACCCAGTTTCAAGTAGAAATAGATCCTTATAAACTGGAACAATATCATTTATCTCTCAGCCAGGTTGTTGAAGCCATTGAGAATAACAATGCCAATGTGGGAGGCAGCATATTGAATAGGGGAGATCTGGGGTATGTGGTACGCGGTATAGGTTTGATAGAGAATCTGGACGATTTGGGGCATATTGTAGTGAGTACTACTTCCGGAGTTCCTGTCTTTCTGAATGATATAGGTTCTTTGAAATACGGTAATCTGGAGAGGAAAGGTGTATTGGGATATACCGATCGTACCCGTGATTATTCGGAAAGCTTGGAAGGGATTGTACTTCTTCTGAAACATGAGAATCCGTCTAAGGTATTGGATGGCATTCATGCGGCAGTGGATGAATTGAATCATGAAATTTTGCCGGAGGGGGTGCGTATACATACTTTTCTGGATCGTACCAGCCTAGTGGATACAACTTTGGATACTGTTTCCCATACGCTCTTAATGGGGATGGCATTGGTTGTTATTGTGCTTATTCTGTTTTTGGGCAACTGGCGTGGAGCATTACTGGTATCTATAACGATTCCTGCGTCTTTGCTTATCGCTTTTATCCTGATGCATCTTACGGATATCCCTGCCAATCTTCTGTCACTCGGAGCCATAGATTTTGGAATCATTGTAGATGGTGCCATTGTTATGCTGGAAACTATTCTCAAGAAACGTGAGGATTATCCCGAACAGTACATCGAAGAACAAAGTATCGCACAACGAGCCAAAGAGGTAGGACGCCCGATTCTTTTCTCCACCATAGTCATTATTACAGCCTACTTGCCATTATTCGCTTTCGAACGTGTGGAACGTAAACTGTTTACTCCTATGGCATTTACGATGAGTTATGCAATGATCGGAGCACTTTTGGTTGCTCTTCTGCTGATTCCGGGACTGGCTTATGCTATTTATCGTAAGCCGCGCAAGGTCTATAAGAATAAATGGCTGGAAAAATTGAAGGAGAAATATACTGGCGCAATAGTGAAACTCATAGAAAAACCAATAAAGACCATACTCTTTTCATGTTTGATTCTGATTGCAGGTATCGTGTTAAGTGGTGTTGTAGGGAAAGATTTCCTTCCTGAATTGGATGAGGGTTCGATCTGGTTGCAGGTGAATCTTCCTCCCGGCATTTCTGTTGAGAAATCGAGAGAGATGTCCGATACCCTTCGTTTCCGTACGATGAAGTATCCCGAAGTAACTTATATCATGGTTCAGGCAGGGAGAAATGACGATGGTACAGATCCGTTCACCCCTTCGCATTTTGAGGTATCTATCGGGATAAAGCCTTATGATGAATGGCCGAAGGGAAAGACCAAGAAGATTTGATTCATGAACTGGAAGAAGAATATAAGACACTACCCGGTTTTAGGGTCGGATTCAGCCAACCGATGATAGACGGGGTGATGGATAAAATAGCCGGTGCGCATAGTGAATTGGTTGTAAAGGTATATGGTGAGGATTTTCGGGAAACACGTCGTATTGCGGAAGAAATCACCCGGGCGCTGGGAACGGTGAAAGGTGCCGTTGATCTGGATATTGACCAGGGAACCTCCATTACCTCAACTGCAAATCATTATGAATCGGGATGCGATTGCCCGATATGGGCTGAACGTGTCTGATGTGGCTGATTTGATAGAGGTGGCAATCGGAGGGAAAGCTATTGCTCAGCTTTATCAGGGAGACCGTCAGTATGACATTACCTGTAAATATAAAGAAGAAATGCGGGATACACCCGAAAAGATAGCCGGATTGATGCTGACCTCTTCTACCGGAGCTAAAATACCCCTTTCGCAGGTAGCCGAAGTGAGGTTGAGTGTCGGGGAAAGTACGATCACTCGTGAAATGAACAGACGTCACCTGACGGTAAAGTTGAATCTGCGTGGACGCGATCTGGCTTCTTTCTTAAAAGAAGCGCAGAATGTGATCGATGCGAAAGTGAACTATGATAAAAGCAAATATACAGTCAAGTGGGGAGGGGCTTTCGAAAACCAGCACAGAGCTTATACCCGTCTTTCTGTCATTCTTCCGTTGACGCTGATGTGTATGTTTATTTTGCTTTATGTTACGTTCTAAATTCCGGCAAGCCGGTCTGGTATTGTCCATCGTGCCGTTGGCGCTCTTTGGCGGAATGCTTGCGCTCAATGTACGCGGTATGACATTGAATGTATCGTCTGCCGTGGGCTTTATTGCCATGTTCGGACTTTCCATTCAAAACGGAATTATTATGGTATCTCAGATAAATAACTTGCGTAAAGGAGGAATGGAACTTCGGAAGTCTGTTATCGAAGGGGCACGTCAACGGTTTCGTCCCATTCTGATGACCTCGGTCACTACGGTGCTCGGACTGTTTCCCGCTTCTCTGGCAACTGGAATCGGGAGTGATGTGCAACGTCCTTTGGCAACGGTTATTGTATACGGATTGATGTTCTCAGCACTCATTTCTATGTTTGTGCTTCCGGTTTTTACTATCTGATTGAGAATAACGTTTTAAATAAAAAAGAAGAATGATGAGAAGGAATATACACTTTAATATCTTGCTCCTTTTGTTGCTTGTGGAAGCAATGTCTGTTCATGCAGTGGCGCAAATACCGGACAGGACTCTCTATCAGAGTATCTCTCTCGATGAGTATCTGAAACGGGTGGGGGAAGGTAATCTAAACTATCTGGCAGAAAAAATTGAATGTAAGTATAGCTGATGCGGAGATGATTGCGCAAAAAAGTGCTTCCTGATCCGGAAGTGGGATTTGAAGCCGGTCATGAGACTTTTTTCATTAGGGCTTTCCTATTCACTGGAATTAGGAAATAAACGAGGGGCACGGATAAAGTTGGCACGTAGTCAGATGGAGCTTGAAAAACTAATCCTGGAACAGTCATTTCAGAATTTGAGGGCTGAAGCTGCCAGTCTTTTTTTTGGAGGCAATTCTTCAAAGAGAGTTGCTTGAAGTACAGCAAAGTTCTTACCAGTATATGTTGCAATTGAGCCAGTCAGATAGTTTACGTTATGTGGCGGGAGAGATTACAGAGAATGATGCCCGGCAATCAAAGTTGGAAGCTGTCACTTTGCTCAATGCGGTTTATAGTCAGGAAGCTGCCTATCAGTCGGCATTGGTCGTGCTGAATAGACAGATGGGGATGGCTGCGGACACTCTTTATATTCCGTTAGGTCATTGGGATGAACTAAACCGTGAGTTTTATCTTTCGGAGTTGATTAAAGTAGGTCTGGATAATCGCATAGATTTGTTTACGGCTCAAAAAACACGGAAATTACTTCCCGTGCATATAAACTGACGAGGGCAGAACGTCGCCCGGATATTGGTCTGTCCGTTTCTTATGAAAAAGACTGGAATCGTTTTTTTCCATCGGCTCGTTCTGCTACGGTAGGAGTGTCTGTTCCTTTGGCTTTTCGAATATCAATAAAGGGGCAGTTAAGGCTGCTAAATTTCGTATTTCCCAGTCCGAAATTCAGGAGAAAGATATAGAACAACAAATACAGGCAGAGATTATGCAGGCATGGTTCAGTTATGAAGCAGAGAAAAAGAAAGTGGTTCAATTTAAGTCGGGAATGCTTGGAGATGCTCAAAAAGTAATGGATGGGATGGTATATAAATACAAACGTGGTGAAACCAACATTTTGGATGTATTAGTCGCCCAGCGTACTTATAATGAAGTGCAGCAAGAATATCTTGAAACGATGAAAGGATATGCTGTCTCGTTGGTAGAACTGGAAAAGGCTTGTGGCATTTGGGACATACGTTTCTGAAAAGGGAGGATTCTTATCCGGTTCTACATTCTGCAATGACAGTAGAACCGGATATTTATTGTTAGAATACTAAATTGTAATTCTGATACCTGCCAACGAGAGTTTATGGCATTCTGTATCTTTCGCATATTCTATAATATTCTTCCTGTTTTTTCTTGGACAACTTCTTGATGACTTCTTCTACCGAATGATTAATCAGTTCTTTGATAAGTTTGTCGGGCACATCTCCCTCTAAGTATACGGTTATCCAATGTTTCTTATCAGAAAATGGTCCCCAAAAAATATCTCTATACTGTTCTATTAATTCTTCTGCCTTATCAGGAGCACATTTCATATCAGCCCAGAATCTTCCGTTCTTTGGTTGTAATGTGGCAAAAGTGAACATTTTATCCATGACCTTAAAAACCAGGACATTTTCACCAAGCGGCATACATTCTGTTGCTCCTTTAACAGACAGGCAATAGTCTCTATACTCCTCTATATTCATGATTTCCCTCTTTGTTCTTTTTCAGAGCATTCGTTTCAGCTTTGCCCTGATCCGGCTCAAACTTACCGGAGTTATTCCCAGATAAGAAGCAAGGCATTCTAATGGCATTCTCTGCAATAACTCCGGATTGTTCCGGATCAGCTTCATATACCGTTCGGATGCATTGGTGAATAATAGGGAAATAAGTCTTTCCTCCGTTTGCATGAATTCGGATTCGGCAAACTTACGTCCCCAGTTGGCGATATGAATGTCTTCTTTGAATAATTCCTGTAAGTCTTTACGCTTCAGTAAATACAACTCCGACTCTTCCATCAACTCCATCGATTCATATCCCTGCTGGTTATCCACATAACTTTTCAGCGAGACAATGGCAGCACCCTCTTTCCCGATCCAGAATGTAACTTCTTTCCCATCCACAGGAATATAAGCTCTGACAATCCCTTTCTCGATAAAAAGATATTCGTTTCAGTTTTACCGGCTTCCAGTATATGATACCCTTTGGGGTACGTCACTTTAGACAGATGCTTTGTCAATTTATCCATCGAAGCTTCCGGTATCGGGTATATCTTATTGATAATCTCGTGTATATCCATATAACATGAATGTTATGTAGGTCGGCGGCATTGCTGCCGCTTTCCCCATTAAGAACTGTACGTGCGACTTTCACCGCATACAGCTCCGATAATTCTAAATTTAATTCTCATAAAATTAAATCGGCTCATAATCATCTTGCGATGACTTGTTTCCGATAAAGTTTTCTTCACGCACGTTGACGGGCACTTTTGAGTTTCCGCCTTTCGAAGTATTCGTCCCATGATGGGTCGAACGGATTGGCCTCGCATCTTATCTTTGTGTGTCGCTTGATTGGAATTTCTGTCAGTTGCTGTAATGTGAACTTATCCTTTATTTCTCCACATACATATTCAAAACCGAAAATCCAATTTCTGCCACCTTTTCGGATAAAAATACTTCTTCCTTATCCATTTCCTTGACTTGTCGGTATGTCTGCGATATGACCATCTTTTAAGTTGATTTATTAAGATATGGTCACATCGGCAGAACACCTCCTTTGATACCACATGGCTGTAGTAGTTACCCCATCCCTTTATTATAGGATTGAGTTTCTCTATCAGCTCCTGCTGGGATGATGCCTTACCTTTGGTCAGCACAACCTCATGCAGCTTGTCAGTGAAACGTTTCTGACTTTTCTTTGACGGCTTTATTAACAATGTGCCGTTGTACTTCCGGACATTGAAACCTAAAAAGTCAAATCCGTCACTGATATGTGTTATCAGTGTCTTCTCATCGGATAGGGTAAGTCCTCTTTCCTTTAGAAAAACTGTCAACATTTCCTTTATTTCCTTAGGTATGTTAACTCTTTTTTCAATGGGAGGGCTTTATATCCTCTCCGTGTCAAAGAACGTATAGCTTCTATTTTATTGGCATCGGTATCCCACTTTATGTGGTCAACCCCTGCCGTGCGTTTACCTTTATTGGAGGTCACTTTCCTTACTGCCAATGCCTTGGCTTCGAACGAAGTGACAAGCAGGTGCTGCAAGGCTTTAACCTTGTTGTACCTCTTTTTCTTTATGAGCCTTTGCTATTCGGACTTGCAGCTTTCTGACCTTTCGTTCACATTTGGAGAAGTCAATGCTTTTCCATGTTGTGTTACGCTCGGCTGAAGATGCACACTCGGCTTTCGCCTTGCTCCTTTGCTGTTTCTTCATTTCGTTAAAGTTCTACAATCGTTTCACAAAGAATTACCCTGCGGAAGTCTGCCTGCTTTCGCATGAGGTGACGTTTAAACCTCTATCTTCCGCATTACACGGAAGCGTTCGCTTTCTCCGCAATCCTTTACCCGCACATCATTCGGCTTCTCTTGCGATTGGCTTACCTGCCCGATAAAGGACAGGAGAGATACGGGCTTACCAAGTTCCGTACAAGTAACTTACGACCGACTTAAAGTCCGCCCATCCACCGGCAGTGCTGCATCCGTGTAGTCCTGAAAAAGAGAGAACTATCCTGACTGCCCGCCATTTTGGCTATAGCTTGTAAATATCCGTAAGCTATTCTTTTGTTACGATGGTGCAGCGGTTCACATACGTTACTCATATCGGTCAGCCTAACAGCCTATACATTGGATATTTCTGCATAGAACCATATTGTCAAGAGGGCTTCGCACCAAACAATTACTCGTAAAGCACGCCTCTTTAGGCTACTGTTGACGGAACAACAGGTTCAGACATTATGCTGAGCAATTACTTGTACGACTTCTTGTCGCACCTTTTTTTGCAAAAATACAAAAAGTTAGATTAGGAAAGAGGAATTGTTCATACTCTTATGCAGTCATTTCTTATCAAATGTAAAGTGAAAGCTCCTGCTGTCTGCCTAATTTTGCAGTCTGATTTTAAAATAGAGAGATATGAATTGGATAATATTGATTATTGCCGGACTCTTTGAAGTCGGCTTCACTTTTTGTCTGGGTAAGATAAAAGGAGCAACGGGTGCTGACTTTTATTTATGGGGAGCAGGGGTTTGTAATCTCTGTAACATTAAGTATGTACCTGTTGGCAAAGGCTGCGCAAACATTACCCATCGGCACTGCATATCCTGTTTGGACGGGAATAGGGGCAGTGGGAACCGTATTGGTCGGTATTCTGTTTTTCCATGAACCGGTCACTTTGGGGCGTTTGTTTTTTATGACGACTTTGATTCTTTCAATCATAGGATTGAAACTGATGTAATTTGAAATGGACCGGTACGAAAGATATTACCACAACTCTACAAATACTAATCCTTTGGAGGAAAGTGCGTTTTAGTAGGAATTATTTTGGTTGATAGAATAAATTCATATATTGGCAGAATATATGGGCGTATCTCGCCGATAACTAAATTATTATTCTATTCACCATTATCGATTAAAAAATGAAATCTACAGATTCCGAACCCCAAGGAGTCGGTATGGAACTGGAACAGTATCGTACCCGGCTCGAGCAAATGATTGAAGAGAAGTCTAAAGACCTGATTGTCATTCAGGAAAATCTGGAAGTAACCAACCGACGGCAGGCATTGTTCATCAAGGTACTGTAAATTCTGCAACTGGAACCGGACATACCTACAGCTATGAATATGGCACTTGCCGAAATTGGACGTTATACTGGTGTCGACCGTTTGGCAACGTGGGAGAATCATCTCGACGGAGTAACGTATGGCTGCACCTACGAATGGTGTAACGAGGGTATCGAGTTTGCTATAGATTATCTGCGGAGTATGACCATTGAAGCGGGAAAATCCTGTTCGATATGCTTGAAGAAAACCATATCATCTGTACGTCTGATATTTATTCACTTGATCCTTTTATAACTTAAATGCTCAAAGTGCAAGGCGTGAAGGTCATCGCTGTCTTTCCTTTGTCACAGTTGGGGGTACATTTCGGTTTTCTTTCATTTAACTTCTGCTGGAAGAAACAATGGGATGAAAAAAAGATGTGGAACTGATGGGGCAGATTTCGCAGATTGTGTCTACTGCTACGAAGCGCTGGCAGGTCGAAATATCCCTGCAACAATCGCAGCGTACAATGCAAAAGGTATTGGACAATATCAATGCTAATATTTTTGTTAGCGATTATGAATCTCTGGAGGTGCTTTTTGCAAATAAACCTTTCAGGGAAGAAGCCGGGCAGGTGCCGGAGAGGGTGACATGCTGGAAAATGCTGAATGCGGGACTGGATGGGGCATGCACACATTGTCCGAAAATTGCCGACCGCAAACTCACAGGTGTTATCTCCATTCGCAAGCACGTGGGACTGGAACTGATTGAAGCGAAAGAGAAAGCCGAAGAATCCGACAGGCTCAAATCGGCATTTTTTGCCAATATGAGTCACGAAATACGTACTCCTCTCAATGCTATCGTAGGCTTCGCGGGTCTGCTTGCTGAAACTGATGAGATAGAACTGCTTTAAGCATATATGTCGCTGGTGCAGGAGAATAACGAGCTGCTGCTCAATCCTATTTCCGACATTCTGGATATTTCCAAGATTGAGGCCGGCACGATAGAACTTACTACCTGGTGGGTGGATGTACCTCAACTTTGTCGGGAAGTGATTACTACTTTCTCACATAAGAAACATGATGGAGCAGTAGAACTGCGTTTTGACGAAAGTTTGTCGCAGATCGTGATTGATGCCGACAAGAACCGGATCATGCAGGTACTCTATAATTTCATGGCCAATGCTCTGAAATTTACCACCAAAGGATCGATCATCCTTTCTTATACGTTGAATGATGACGGCCAGGTGCGTTTTTGTGTAACGGATACGGGTAAGGGTATTCCAGCTGAACAGTGTCATGTTTGGTGAGGGCGCACAACGGTGAGGTCATAGAGCTTTTTAACGCCGAAACTCCCGATCTCATCTTTATGGATATGAAAATGTCGGGTACAAACGGAATAGATACAACTATTCTGTTGAGATGAATCGGAGAGAATTTAAATATGAATATTAGCTTTAAGATGATATTAAAAAGAATGAGATACTCCTGTGAAAGAGTGATTTCATTCTTTTTTTCATTTTTATTTTTTCCTCTGATTAATTTGCATCTTTCAATATATTATCCGAATATTGCAGAGCAGAAAAAACAGATTATGATTCCAATCGATGAAAAATACATTATAAAAAAGTTGAAGGCTGGGGATAATGAAGCATATAAGTATATATATGATTATCATTATGTTGCTCTCTGTAAACTTAGTTATTATTTTCTGAAAGATAAGGTACAGGCTGAAAGTATAGTGAATGATGTCATTTTTCATCTGTGGGAAATCAGGGATAAATTAGAACTTGTACCTCCCTTACGGAATTACCTGATTGTAGCGGTGCGTAATAAATGCCTGAATTATTTAGCTCTTAAACAACAGGAGATGGAAGTACATTTCTCTACCATTGAACGGGCAGGCATTCAATTACAAAATATCATATCCGACACTCAACAACCTTTAGGTAACCTGTTAAAAGAAGAATGGAGTCTAAAATTAAAGAATCTGTCAATAAACTACCACCGGTTTGCAGGCAAGTATTCATCATGAGCCGCTTTCAGGAGATGACTTACGAAGAAATATCACAGAAGCTGGGAATTTCCATCAATACCGTCAAGTATCACATTAAGAGTGCGTTAGTAGTACTGAAAAAAGAACTGGGAACTTTTTTATGTATTATTTTTTGCTTTTTATCCTACCCTCCTATAATAAAAAACTGTAGTATATATAAAGGCACTATTTTTATGAATGAACAATCGCTACATACGGATACAGTCAATGATTGGATTATCGGCTATCTCACAAATAGTCTGACCCAGAAGAAATGCAGTTGTTGCAGGATTGGCTGAATATTTCGGAAGAAAACCGAAAGTATTTTTCCGATATGAAAGAAGTCTGGATAGCCGCTTCAGACGAAGCCGATGAGTTGAACTTCAATAAAGAACAAGCTTATCAATTATTTTTAGAACATACCGGGGCCTCTGTAAAACGGCCGGAAAAACGGAAAGCATTTCACATACGCCCGTGGATGTATGCTGCTGCCATGGTTATTATTGTTTTTGTGTGTGCAACAATCGCTTTTCAGAGTGGAAAGAGAGTACTCCAAAACCAGTTGACACGTATTACTGTTGAGGCTCCTTATGGTTCAAAGACTAAGTTGTATCTTCCCGATGGGACGTTAGTTTGGCTGAATGCAGGTTCTAAGATGAGTTATGCACAAGATTTTGGCATCAATGAGCGTGCTTTGGATTTATCGGGAGAAGCCTATTTTGAAGTTACTAAAAATAAAGAAATACCTTTTAAAGTACACACAGAAGAGCTGGATGTAAAGGTATTAGGTACTCAATTTAACTTTCGGAACTATAAAGACGATCTGGAAGCTAAAGTATGCCTTCTGGAAGGAAAAGTAGCCTTGAACACTCTGCAAAAAGAAACGGTACTTCATCCGAACCAGCAGGCATTATTGGATAAGAAGACCGGAAAACTATCTGTTTCTGCTACAAAAGCTATCCATAGTGTTGAATGGACAAATGACCGTCTTTATTTTGACGAAGTACTGCTTTCGGATATCATTAAAGAATTGGAAAGAAGTTATGATGTGAAAATAACCGTTGCAGATGACACTTTGAATACAATTCGTTTTTATGGAAACTTCCGTAAAAGAGAGCAAAGCATTCAGGAAATTATGAATGTATTGTCATCTACAGATAAAATGACTTATACCATTAATGGAAAAAATATTGTGATCACACTTCCCTAATGAACAAATGTTGAACCTTTAAAACTTAAAGAAATATGAAAAGCCATTTAGAAAAACATGATTAACCTCTCTTGATAGAAACATAAAAAGGTCAGGTTCCTTTTCCATCCCCTGACCTCTTGCCTTTCTATCTTAAAAGCCACAGTGACTTTAATTGATGAAAGTTTAGGCAAATATAAATAAATTCCTAAACTTCTCATCCTATTTATCAATTATTTATCCATTGACTTATGAAAAATAAGAAGAAAGTCTTTTTCATGGTCCTGCTCTTGCTATGCTTTCATCTGAGCTTATTTGCCCAGCATATCAGCTTGCAATTGAGGAACGTAACGGTAAAGCAGGCCATCGAAACAATACAGAAGCAAAACGGATATTCATTTGCATTTGCAGCAAGCGATCTGAATACAAAAAAGATTGTGACAGTGTTAGCCAAAGATTTGCCTATTGAAAAGGTTGTAGAACAAGTCTTGGCGGGGCAGGATGTCAGCTATACGATCCAGGGGAAAGATATTGTCATAAAGAAGAAAGGCAGTCAGCCCGTACAGCAATCCTCCAAAAAGTACACTATTAACGGAATAGTAAAGGATATGTCGGGCGAGCCGGTTATCGGTGCCAATATCAAAGAAAAGAATGGTACAACTGGTACGATCTCCGATATGGACGGCAAGTTTCAGTTGGCGGTCAGCGAGGGGAGCATTGTGCAAGTATCCTATCTGGGGTTTCTGACACAAGAAGTGGGCGTGAAGAATAAGAATTACTTGACGGTCATACTGAAAGATGATACGCAGACACTGGACGAAGTGGTTGTGGTTGGGTTTAGTACGCAGAAAAAGATAAACCTGACAGGTGCGGTAGAGAATGTATCATCAGATGTATTTGAAAATCGTCCGGTGGCTAATGTCACACAGATGTTGCAAGGAGCTGTCCCTAATCTGAATATTTCGCTTGCCGACGGTAAACCTAATCAGTCCGCTTCATATAATATCCGCGGTGTGACATCTATCGGAGCGGGTGGTAGCGCACTGGTCTTGATAGACGGTGTAGAAGGCGATCCGGCCATGCTAAACCCGAATGATATAGAAAGTGTGTCCGTATTGAAAGATGCGGCTTCGGCAGCCATTTACGGTTCACGTGCTCCGTATGGTGTTGTCCTGATTACAACAAAAGATCCGTCGAAGCAAAAAGATAAGTTTACTATCAATTATACGGGAAACTTCTCTTATGAAACTCCGTATGCTATACCGGACGTGGTTGATGATGGTTATGTTTGGGCATATTTGTTCCGTGAGGCAGAATTTAATTATCGCGGGATAGAACCTACCAGTATTAACAAGTCGCAACCTTTCTCAAAAGAATGGTTGGAAACTTTCCGGCAGAGAAAGTTGGCAGGCAACACATTGCAGGCAGCAGTTGGACCTGACGGAAAGTATACTTACTACGGGAATGAAGATTACTATGATGCACTTTATAAAGATCATACATTTGCACAGTCACACAATGTATCTGTCAGCGGTTCGAACGGGAAAATCAGTTACTACACTTCCGCCCGTTTGTACGATTACGATGGTCTGTTCAATTATAACTCGGACACCTACCGTACAATGAATATGCGTACCAAAATCAGTGCACAAGTATTCGACTGGTTGAAAATCTCTAATAACATAGACTATACTCATGATAAATATACGCAACCATTGGGTTATGTAGAGCAGAATGAAGGTCTGGTTTGGAAGGCGATCAATATGGAAGGACACCCGTCCGAACCTATCTTCAATCCGGACGGAACATTGACGCACTCCGGAGCACGTTCTGTCGGCGGGCTGGTGACAGGGGATAACTGGATAAAGCGTACAACAAAAACGTTGAAAAATACGACTACTCTGAATATTACAATGCTGGACAACAAATTACGTTTTACCGGAGACTTTTCTTTCCGTACGAGGGATTTTATAGAAGATAAAAAGACCACTGCCGTTCCATATAGCGATTATGAAGGAGTAATTAAATACCTCGGAGTACCGGAAACTGACGATAAAATGTCCGAAAAAGTGCAACAGACCACTTATATATCCACCAATGTATATGCTGAATATGAGAATACATTTGCAGGAAAACATTATTTGAAGGCTTTAGCAGGATATAACTATGAACAACAGGATCACAAAGCAATCTCTTCGGAGCGAAATGGCCTGTTAATGCCTGATGTGGAAAATATAAACTTTGCTATGGGAGATAATATGTCTATAAAAAGTGATGGTAACCGTTGGCGGTATGCCGGGGCATTCTTCCGGTTGAACTACTCTTATGATAATCGTTATCTATTCGAGGTGAACGGGCGTTATGACGGTTCTTCGAAGTTTCCCGACAATTCGCAGTGGGGATTTTTCCTTCGGCTTCGGCAGCATGGCGTTTCTCGGAAGAGAAGTTCTGGAAAGTAAATCCTGATATTATCTCCAATGGAAAACTGCGTGTCTCTTATGGTGCATTAGGGAATAGCAATGTGAAGCCTTACTCTTATCTGGAGAAGTTTGCATTGAAGACTTATTCCACTACCGGCTCATCGAGCGAAGGTCGTTATCTTGACGGTAAGGCACAGTTGCGTTACACGCTCAATCCCGCTCAAATTCCTGATAATATCGGTTGGGAAACCTCACGAACCATTGATGCCGGTATCGATCTGGGATTTTGGAATAACAAGATTACGCTGTCTGCCGATTATTATGTACGTAAGACCGCTAATATGTATACGGTGGGTCCCACGCTTCCCGATACGTTCGGGGCATCATCACCCAAAGGAAACTATGCCGATATGAGTACCTATGGCTACGAAATTTCATTGGGGTATAATGATTCGTTTCGTTTGGCAGGCAAACCGTTCAACTTCGGCATTAAAGCAACCCTTGCCGACTATCACTCGGTGATAGACAAATATAATAATCCGAAACGTGATCTGGATGATTATTATGTAGGTCAGCGTATCGGTGAAATTTGGGGATTTGTCTGTAATGGATTATTTCAGTCACAGGAAGAAATTGATGCAGCCTTTGATGGAAAAGGCTACAAAAACAACTTGATGCAGACGTCTGTCAATTACATCACTTATCCGGGTGATATGCGCTTCGAGGACTTGAACAACACTGGTACTATTGATAACGGAGCCAATACGGTAGACTCACCGGGCGACCGGAAAATTATAGGAAACTCCGAACCGCGCTACATCTATACCCTCTCATTTAGTGCCGACTGGAATAATTTCTTCCTGTCAGCCATGTTCGATGGTGTGGGAAAGCAAGACTGGTATCCCAGCGGTGAGAGTTCTTTCTGGGGGCAGTATAACCGTCCTTACAACCAAGTTCCGGTATGGCACTTAAACAACTATTGGACAAAAGATCGGCCGGATGCCTATTTGCCTCGTTATTCGGGTTACTATAACCCCTTATATAAAGGTACGGCTAATACACGCTACTTGCAGGATGTATCTTACTTCCGGCTCAAAAACTTGCAGTTTGGTTACAATTTGCCAAAGAAATGGATAGCAAAAGCCGGTTTCTCTAAAGTGTCCGTCTATTTCTCGGGAGAGAACTTATGGTCATGGTCTCCACTCTACCGTCACACGAAAGATTATGATGTGGCAGTGATAACGAAAGGTTCGGATAATGACCTGACTTCAGGTGACAAAGGAGACGGTTTCAACTATCCGACGATGCGGAATCTCAGTTTAGGAATATCGATCACTTACTAAATAGAAACAAATAAGATATGAAAAGATTAAGTAATATACGTAATATCCTGCTTCTGTGTGCAACGGTGCTGTTAGGTAGTTGCGATTTGACGGAGACGATGCAGGTGGAAGCTGACAAAGCAATGGTTTTCGGTAGTGAGTCCGGATTGCGCCTTTATGCCTATTCCTTCTATCGGGCGTTGCCGACCCTTTCCACAGGTTATCAGCAGGACGAAATGTGTGATATTGCCGCTGTCCGGCAGACCAATGTCTTTATTCAGCAAAACGCGTACAATTCGGAAACAGCTACCAGCTGGTCGTGGGGAACCCTGCGGAACATCAACTATTTTATTGATGGTTGTCATTCGAAAAGAGTGCACGGTGGATGCGGCTACCCGTGATAATTATCTGGGCATCGCCCGTTGGTTCCGTGCCTGGTTCTATTATGATAAGTTGACTCAATACGGAGAAGTTCCTTGGTTTGCCAATGAAATTCAGTCCTATCAGTATGATGTTATGTATAAAGAACGTGACAGCCGGGATATTATCATCAGAAATATGATTGAGGACCTTGATTTTGCCTACGAACATATTCAGGCAACTTCTTCCGTGAATAGCTCCACGCTAACCAAATGGGCTGCAGCCGCACTCAAATCTCGTGTATGTCTGTTCGAAGCCGCTTATCGCCGTTATCATAAACTTACAGGTTTGGAAATCACTCCTGAAGAACTCTACCGGCACGCTGCCAGTGCAGCCAAGTTGGTAATGGATAACAGCGGACTTTCATTGAATACAGCAACGGGTACCAAAGGGGCTTACCGCGATTTGTTCTATCTGGAAGCACCCATAACATCTGAAGTAATTCTGGCGGTATGTGCCAATAGTGCATCCGGAATCTACGGTACTCAAAATTACTGGTATAATTCACTATCGTACGGTAAAGGCTGGAGTCTGGTTCGTCCGTTCGTTAATACCTACCTGAAACTGGACGGTACTCCGTTCACTTCCGAAACAGGCTATGAAACCAAAAACTTTGTGGAAGAGATGAAGAGCCGCGACCTGCGTTTGGCACAAACCATCCGCGGACTGGATTTCAAACGTGACGGAAAAGCTGTGGTAGCTGATATGACGGTTTGCCTGACCGGTTATCATGTGATTAAGTATTCTCTCGATGATACGAAATACGATAACAATGAAAAGAACAACAACAGTATTCCGCTGTTGCGCTATGCCGAAGTGCTACTTAACTATGCCGAAGCGCAAGCCGAACTGGGCGGGCTTACTGATGCCGAATGGAATACTACCATCGGAGCTCTGCGTCGACGTGCGGGAATTACAGGTGGAACGGAAAAGCTCCCTGCAACCGCAGATTCTTATTTGCAGCAGATGTTTTATCCGAATATCACAGATCCGGTCTTGCTGGAAATCCGTCGTGAACGTGCCATTGAATTGGTGGCCGAAGGTATGCGGTTCGATGATTTGCGCCGTTGGAAATGCGGTGATCTGATAGAGGAGCTGCCTTGGACAGGAATGCACATCAGCGCATTGAATGTGGATATTGATTTGAATGGCGACGGAACTCCTGATTGTTACTTTACCGACAACGGTACTCAGTCGTCCAATAAAGATTGCAAAACAGTGAATGTAAAGAATGAAACAGGACTTTATGCCACAGTAAATGCGGCAGGTGGATACGATTTAAAGTATAATCCCGGTACGGAAACCGCGTTTGGTATGATGATGACCGTCAGTATCTTTATCCTGTTCCGGCGCAGGTAATCCGCGACTATGAGAGTGCCGGATATAAACTATCACAGAACCTCAATTGGAATTAAAATATAAAAAGATTTAGTATGATGAAATTTAACCAGATATTGCCTGTAATTGCTATCTATGTTGTAGCGTTAGGCGGATGCAGTAATACTACTCCTGATTATTCGGAATTTTATAAAGATCCTGAAACGGTGAAAGAGGAAGATCCGTCTCTGGATGACAACCAGATTAAAGTTATGTCGTTTAATATCCGGTATTACAATACCAATGATACGGGGGATAAGTCATGGGATGCCCGTACGGCAGCTTTTATTCCGATGATTGAAGAGCAGAAACCAACAGTGATTGGTATGCAGGAAGCACGTCCGCCACAGTTGAAGTGGTTGGAAGAGAACTGGAAGGATTATGGATATATCGGTAAAGGACGCCGTGCCAACAATGCCAACAATGATGAGTTTGTTCCCATCTTTTATAGAAAAAAGGCTGTTGAACTTGTCAAGTGGGATTGTTTCTGGCTTTCCGAAACTCCTGATGTACCGGGGTCTCAAGGTTGGGATAATACAGTTCCGCGTGTGGCAACGTGGGCAATCTTCAAGCACATTGCTTCCGGCAAGAAATTCTTCTTTATCAATACGCACATTGATGTAGGCTCTACCATCGCTCCGGGCAAGTCAATGGAAGTCATTGTGAATAAAATGTCGGAACTCAATCCGGAAGGATTGCCCACGTTGCTCACTGCCGACTTTAACAAACAGATTGATAGTGATATCTTTAACGGAGTTAAAACATTCATGACGAATGTCCGCTTATCGGCTCCGGTCACAGACTCGAAATACTCTTATACCGGATTTGGCACTGCTAATCCTTACATTGTGGATCATATCTTTTGTACAGGCTTTAAGGCGTTGAAATTCGAGACAATAGATAAGGTATATCAGAATATCACTTATATTTCAGATCATTATCCTATCGTCGGTAAGTTGGAATACGTGAAGTAATGAAACGATCATCTAAAATTACAGAAACGCAATGAAAAGAATCATATATTTATTGATAGCTGCTGTCGGCCTGTTAGTGGGGTGTAACCCTGCAGAAGAGGCATGGGTGCAGGCTGGATTCACTACAGATAAAGAATCCTATGAGATTGGTGATTTGATTACCCTAACGAATACGTCGACAGCGGAGAATGCCCAGATTGCAGTCTGCAAATGGGAATTTATGGGTAAGGTGTCCTATGAACTGGCTGCTCCCGAACCATTTAGCGTGGAAGAGGGCGGAGACTATCTTTTCGTCTGACTGTTACTTCGGATCACGGTTCAATGAAATCAGTATTTGAAAAGACAATTAAAATAATAGACGACGGTATTCGCCCTACGGCAGATTTCAGCTGGCTTCCCGAACAAATTGTAGCGGGTGAGGAAGTGGTATTTACGGATCAGTCGAAAGCGGCGGAAGGATGTGAGATTATTAAGAGAGAATGGACTTTCGGTGCTATCCTTTCAACGGAGGAAAATCCGACAGTGACTTTCGGTTCGCATGGGAAAATAAATGTATCGCTGACGGTAACGGACAATAAAAAACGGAAAGATACTAAGACTGTCACAGTTGATGTAGCCAAGAGTGCCGGTAGCCTTGGGGTATTATGGGCTCACTCTTATGATGAACAGGGAGTGGTAGTTGGCACTTCTCCGGCAACAAGTGCGGATGGTGAGTATGTTTATGTTTCTTCCAGTAATTATAATCTGGTTTGTTTCACCAAACTTGGTGAACGGGTTTGGGGATTTGATTGCGGACAAAACAATGAACCGAATCGTGGCTCCGACTATCAGCATCCGACCCCTACGGTGGATTCCGATGGAGTGGTTTATGTGGCTGTCGGAGATAACACTTCCAAAGCGGATGCGGCTAAGTCTGCCAGTCTTTATGCGGTGAAAGGTGGTGCGGATGGTGGAACGCAGAAATGGTTTACTTCGATTGGTGCCAAATCGAGTATGCGTCCTTTCGGTGCTCCGGTTGTTACGGATCGGTATGTGATGATTCTGACAAATTCAGCTCCGAGCACGGATGGTATGCATTTCCGTATTTATGATAAGACATCCGGTGTGCTGCAATATGCAGAGAAGACATCTTCCGGAAGTTATGGCGGTTGTGTGGGATTAAAAGATGGCAGGGTGCTTGTCAACACAGGTCAGAGTGGAGGCCGTTCGTATGGTACACACATCTTCTTCCCGAAAGGCAATAGCTGGAGCAAGTCGACCAATGAGCAAAATTATGCTCCGAATGACCAGCCTAATGGTAGCCAGATCGCTGTCGGTGCGGATGGAAAAGCATATATCCTTTGCCTTAATTTGGGAGCCCGCATATCTATCAATGAGACCAAAGCATTAGTCTATTGTTATGATACCAAGAAAACGACCGAAGGTAATGTTTCGGCTCCTGAATGGTACACTGCTGTCAAAGGGAAAATAAACAAACCGGTTATGGCTTGGTTGTTGATGGAAATGGGGTTGTGTATGTAGCTACTGACAAATATATTACTGCTATTTCCTCTACAGGCTCCGTTCTATGGGCAACGGAAGTGGCAGGCACTGCTTATGGTGTTCCGGCTATAGATAATGAAGGTTATATCTACTATAATGATACGGAAAAAGGTTCTTTGGTGAAGCTTGAGCCGGCTACAGGAAAAGCAATTGCTTCGCTCCAACTTGGAACTGGGTTGCAATCTTCTCCTACCATATCTGCTGATGGCATTATCTATGTGACCGGTATGCTGGAAGGAAAACCAACTCTATTTGCTGTTGAAGGCGCAGCGACAGGTTATGCAGCCAATGCGTGGTCGCAGATGGGCGGTAATCCGGGTAAGAGCGGATATATGTATTAGTTTTTTTATCCATACAGACTTTTTAGTTAGCATGTTTCTTTTTTCGTCGGAGCGGGTTTTGCCTTGCTCCGATGAGAAAAAGACTGGCTATGCATTCATAAGAAGCTTATAAAATACAGATAAAATGAGAAAAAGGAACTTTTTAATATTCCTGCTGTTGGGCGGGTTGTGGCCTGTTATTGGTCTGTTCGCACAAGATGCCTGGAAAATTACTGCAGAACAAATTGACCCCCAATCCTATTATGGAATAACTGTAGCTAATGGTATGTTGGGGTTAGTCTCTTCTCCCGAACCTTTGAAGGTTTCCCGCGTCGTGTTGGGAGGAGTTTATGATATTTATGGTAAGGGGAGAGTAAACAATTTCCTGCATGGCATTAATATGCTTGATACGGAATTGCAGATAAACGGTTCTACGGTGAAGGCTTCCCAGATATCCGGTTACAAACAGACTTTGGATATGCGTCGGGGAGTGTTTTGTGGAGAATTTGATTATAAATCACTGGCCCGTGTTGAATATCAATATACATCATTGCGTCATTTACCTTATTCATGTTTGTTGTGTGTGCAGATCATTCCGAAAGAAAACATAGAAGTATCCGTAGCGAATATAATGACGGTACATGAGTCACTGCGTAATCCGCAGGAATATTACAACCGGATTTTCAATGGAAAGACAGCGATTGACCTCTGCACGTCAGTAGCAAAATCTCCGGTCCGGGAATTTGAAATCGGGGCTTGTTCATCGTTTGTCTTCGATGCCTCCTTTCCTCATCCGGAAGTCTGTCATCGAAGTGCACGGGGAGTCGGGGTACATACGCAAGAGTTTACGATCCGTTTACAGGCAGGTCAACCCTATACTTTTTCGATTATAGGGACGACGCTTTCCTCTGTCACTCATGCCGATGTCAGGAATGAGGTGGAACGGTTGACGGCATTTGCTGCGGTAGAAGGTGTCGAACGGTTATGGAGTAAGCACGAGGCTGCATGGGACAAGCTTTGGGAAAGCGATATTGTGATTGAGGGCGATCTTCAGTCGCAACAAGACATTCACAGTATGCTTTATCACACGTATGCTTTTGTGCGGGAAGGTTCGGGATTGTCCTGTTCTCCGATGGGGCTTTCGGGTTTCGGCTATAACGGACACGTGTTTTGGGATGCTGATACGTGGATTTTTCCGGCTTTGTTACTACTTCATCCCGAATTGGCGGAATCAATGATAGAGTATCGTTATCAACGTCTGGACGCAGCCAAGCATAATGCTTTTTATGCATGGCTACAAAGGAGCAATGTATCCATGGGAAAGTAGTGATAAGGGAAACGAGGATAATACGGTAACCAACATTTATGGTCCTTTCGAAAATCATATTACAGGAGGTGTAGCTATGGCAACCTGGCAATATTATTCAGTGGTGCAGGATTTGGATTGGCTTCGCCAAAAGGGATTTCCCATCATTAGTGCCGCTGCCGATTATTGGGTGAGCCGTTCGGAACCGAATGAAGCAGGAGAGTATGAAATCAGGAATGTGATTGGGGCGGATGAATGGAATCAGAATCCTCAAGGGGGAAAGAACGTGAATAATAATGCTTATACAAACGGTGTCGCAAAATCTACTTTGGAAGCTGCCTGCAGAGCTGCCAAACTATTAAATGTAAAATCAGATCCTATGTGGACGACTGTGGCGGAGAAACTTCGTTTCCGGAAACTTGCCAATGGAGTAACGGCAGAGCATGATACCTATGACGGGGCTATAACGAAACAAGCTGATGTCTGCCTGTTGGCGTTCCCGTTAAAGCTCGTTACAGAAAAAGAGCAGATCCGAAAAGATCTCGAATACTATCTTCAGACTGTTCCGAGAAAGAAAACACCTGCCATGTCGAAGTCCATTTACTCCATTTTGTTTACTCGATTGGGAGATCGTGAACGTGCATGGCATTATTTTAGAGATTCCTATTGTCCCAATCTGAATCCGCCATTCCGGGTGATAGCCGAATTTGACGGTGGTACGAATCCCTATTTCCTGACAGGGGCAGGCGGTGTATTGCAGTCCGTACTAATGGGATTCGGTGGACTGGATATTACGGATAAGGGAATTGTTGCCGGAAAAGGAGCAATCCCTGATGCATGGAAATCTCTGACTTTGAAAGGAATAGGGAAAGAGAAAAAGAATTATATCATTAAATGAATTGACAGGATATACAATATGGTTTTGCAACAACAAACCGATGTGCAAATATGGGGGGGCATCTTCTAAGAAAATGATTGTTAACAATGCCTTTTTAGCAATGGATGAGATCGAATCTTCTCTTCATTCTAAGTTGATCGAATCTTTGCTGTAAGTATGGAAGGTATCCAAACTCTCGTTTTATTCAAAAGAGTTCGGATACCTTTTATTTAAGTTTGTTTATTTACTGCTTTTTTACTTGTTGCTCTTTGATTATTATTCTACACCATTATGCTTTCTACAATACAAATGCCGCTATTTCAGGTGACAAAGCAATACTCTTGTCTTCGCAAAAGACGATGAAGTTTGCGTTATACAATGCGTTAAGTATCTCATTGTACGTTGTTTTTCCTAGGCCTTCGAGACGTTTCAGTCTACCCCATCCGTATTGGTAGGTGAATTGTAGAAGTTCTCGCACGGTTGCTATTTCCAGTTTGTGCAGAACATTGCATGCGCGTTCGTTGAAAAGTCGTCTTATAGGGATATTCGTAGGATTATCCGTGTTGTATTTACCAAAAAGAGACGCCATTGTCTGGTTGCGGTATGTAGCGATTCTTTCTGTATTTTCACTTAATTTTTTGAGGATATTGCTGTAAGCCTCCATTGTTTCCTGATAAGTCATGTTTTGCCGTACTGCTACGCGTGAGATCGGTTCGCCAGTGGAGATGGCTAGGAATATTTCCCGTTGAGTGTCGTTGGTAATCAGTTGTCCGAGCTCTTGCACGATGATATGAAAAAAAGCGGTTGGTGAAGGCTTTGGGTTTTTAAAAGGAACAGTTCGTCGTCGAGGTGGGAGAGAATGATCTCGCACTCCATCTTTTTCTCTTTGATTAATTTTTCCAGGGACTCTTTATTCAGTCCTTTGGTTTGATGAGTGTCCAAATAGGAAATCAGACTATCGTCGTCCAGCATTATGACATTGTCGATGGTTGAGGAAGTGATGTAACCTAAGTTTATCCAATTTCGGAGAGTGGATTCTGCAATGTCGCGCTTTTCGGACAGTTGCTTGATTGTTAACCAGTTTGCCATAGAAGTAATAGGGATTAAGTTGATAATTAAATTCTTGTTTTGTTGCTTGGGAGGATTTGCAGGAAGCTAGCTATATGTGTTCACTGGCTTCGCTGATATTTTGTTTGCTGTATGATACAGGGCTGATTTTTACGGGCATGTTGGTAGATGCGGGTAGTTTCTCCGCAAGCTTTTCATGGTCATTCAGTTTGTACATCTTCCGGATGACGCGGCGCAATGTTTCTTTGTCTGGTCTGTTCATACTTCTTTTGGATATTGATGACCGTCCGTGTTCTGTTGTATGTTTGGTATATACTTGTGCGATGTATACCTTAATATATAAAAAGAAGCCGGACGCTGAGTTCATATTTATCCGCTAAGAGGTACTACCAATACCCACATGGTTTAATAAATATGTTCACACGCCCGACCCTAAGTCGCACGTATGAAACAGATTTATTGAAACCATGTTTTTTGTTTATAATAAAATTGGTAGTTTTCTTAGCGCAAAAAACGTTTCAATATGCCGCATTTCTCTTCGGCTTTCAAAAGACAAAGATAGATGATTTATGGAGGATAACAAAGAAATGACAAAGAATTTCCCGCTTTTGTTTTGTTCGATGAGCATAAAATATGTTTGTCCGTTTTTTCTTTTTTGTAGGCTGATCTATAATAGATATATCTGCAAACTAAAATAACCCATATTTTGTTGTCTTTATACAGTATTGAGTTTTTAGCGATAAATATATAAATAATGATGAAGATGACAAAGAACTTATTGTTAGGGATTGCTGCCGCCGTATGTGGCAGCACTTTTCAGGCTGTAGCTTGTACGGGAATCTCGCTGACATCCCGTGACGGCAGTTATGTGCAAGCCCGTACGATTGAATGGGCGCGCGGTGTGTTGCAAAGCGAATATGTGATTATTCCACGTGGCCAACAGCTCACGTCATTCACTCCTACAGGTGTCAATGGACTGACGTTTACGGCAAAATATGGGGTGGTCGGTCTGGCTGTTGTGCAAAAAGAGTTTATTGCCGAAGGAATCAATGAGGCAGGACTTTCAGCCGGACTATTTTTCTTTCCTCACTATGGTGGTTATGAGACGTATGATGCTGCACAGAACCAGCGGACACTGGCAGACCTTCAAGTGGCGGGGTGGCTGTTGTCGCAGTTTTCCACTATTGACGAGGTGAAGGCAGCCCTTTCTTCAGTACGTGTCGTAGGGCTGGAAAAGACAGCGGTAGTACACTGGCGTATCGGTGAACCGTCGGGACGTCAGGTTGTGTTGGAAATTGTAGGTGGTGTGCCGCATTTTTATGAGAATGAAGTAGGGGTATTGACGAATGCCCCCGGCTTTGAATGGCAACTTACTAATTTGAACAACTACGTCAATCTTCATCCGGGTGACGCTTCCGTGCAAAAATTGAGCGGTATTACGTTGCAGCCGACTGGTGGTAACTCCGGTTTTCTCGGCATTCCGGGCGATGCCACGCCTCCTTCTCGGTTTGTACGTGCTGCCTTTTTATCGGGGGACAGCTCCTCAACGTGCTACAGGCTTTGATACCGTGCAGCAATGTTTCCACTTGCTTAACAATTTTGATGTTCCTATCGGTATAGAACATTCGCAGGGGATATTCCTGATATTCCAAGTGCTACGCAATGGACCTCGGCTATCGACCTGACGAACCGGAAGATTTATTATGAAACGGCCTATAACAATTCGATACGTTGCATCGATTTAAAGGATATTGATTTCTCAAAGGTAAGATATCAGTCACACCCGTTGGATAAGATACAGGAGCAGCCGGTTGAAATGGTTAAGATTCCCCGGTAAAAGATGGAACTGTATGGAGGTACTCTTGTGCAATAGTTGCTTGCATTAAGAATGTTCTCAAATAAATGTTGGTGACGTTTTTACCCTCACACCCTCACCCTATGCTTAATCCATTTATTCATCGGGGTTACAGGTGTGAGGGTTCGTCCTGATTTGGGTTGACTAATCTTATCTCGTTTTTACACTAATCGCTTCATTATTACCATAATATCCATTTCCCGGCACATAAATCGGCTGCATGGCTCCACCCATATTGTTCAATTTACCTTCATCGCGCAGACGCCGGATATGTCGCATAGCTGTACTTCTTGCCATTCCGCAAAGGTATTGAAAATCATATCTTCGCATGAATGGGTGGGTTTGGAAGTACTTTGTCAGTTGCAGGTCAATTTCCTCATTCGTTAGTTGGGTGAAATCCAGTCCTCCTTTGAGGCTTTTCACTTTAAGCACACCAAATTCGTTTTTCAATGTTTGATCGGCACGAAACTGGATGGCTTTCAGTTTCACTTTAGTTGCTTTCCGTTTAGTGCCTATCGTCACAGGTTCCGTGGTGGTCAGGCAGGGATGGAAATAACCGATGCCGTCCAGATGTACCGGCGTCCCTCCGCCAATTCCTGTCCCATGATGTGCGAAAGAGCGTCGAGCACGGCAGAGACATCTGTTTCCGTCAGTGAGCAACGTTCCTGAAGACGCCGACGCAGTACGTCGGTCCCTGTGGAACCGTTGTATTTGATGCGCGGATGCAGGGTCTTTTTGTTTTCTCCCTGCTGTTTGTCTGAAGGTTTCGGGTCTTCATACCAATCGAATAATATTGCCATAGCTTTTGTTTGTTTTTAAAGTAACGGTTCTTGTTATGTATTCTCTTAAGTAGTAATACGTTAGCGCTTAATGTTTCTTTTGTTAAGCTTAATGTTTTAAGGGCTTACTCATGTGAACAAGACTGTTTACGTCTGTGGACGTTTTTGTTTACAATTGATAGCCTGTTTGTTCACATGGGTGAGCCCTTGGCAACTACTAAGCAAAGATACATAAATAATAAGGCAAATGCAAATGAAATACGGTGTTTTATCAGATGAAATGCTTGTTTTCCGGAAGATAAAAGCGTATCTTTACAGGAATTAAACATTTATATTTGATTGTAGAAAAATAGACAAAAATAGGATGAAAATTACTTTAATCAGACAAGACAACGGGAGCGGAAAAGAAGCTCTTAGCATTTGCGAGGCAGGCACATTATTCGACAAAATGAAAACGGAAACGAAAGCGGGGCATATCACGGCTTTGCGGGAAATTATACCGTTATTGGAAGGTACATATGCCCGGTACGAACATATAGATAAGTTGCCATACATTTATTCTGCTGTGGAATATACCCGGACCAAAGAGGGTGAACGGAAGATGAAGCAGTATAACGGACTGATACAGTTGGAAGTGAGCCGGCTGGCCGGTGGGTCGGAAGCGGAATTTGTGAAACGGCAAGCGGCACTTCTGCCACAGACTTTTGCCGCTTTTTGTGGTTCCAGTGGTCGTAGTGTGAAGATATGGGTGCGTTTTGCCCTGCCGGATGATGGAGGGTTGCCATCTGAAGAGGCAAGGAGGCGGCATTGTTTCATGCCCATGCTTATCGGCTGGCTGTGACATGTTATCAGCCGATGTTACCTTTCGATATCGATCTGAAGGAACCTGTGTTGACCCAAAATGTCGTATGACGTTGGATGAGGCTCCTTATTATAATCCGGATGCAGTGCCGTTTTGTCTGGAACAGCCGCTTACGATGCCGGGATGGGGAGACTTTCCGTCAACGGAAACAGGATGAGAAGAATCCCTTGATTGCGATTGAAACCGGGATATGAGTCTGCAACAAACTTTCACGAAGATTTACGAAGCTGCCTTGAACCGGGCATTTCACGAGATGGAAGACTGGAAGCGTGGAGATGATCTGCAACCTTTGCTTGTACACCTTGCCGAGCATTGTTTCAAAGCGGGTATCCCCGAAGAAGAAGCGGTCCGGCAGACGATGATTCATTATTATCGTGAGGAGGAAGAACTGGTGATTCGTTCGATACTCCATAATCTTTATCCAGGAATGTAGGGGCTTCGGAAAGAAAAATAGTCTGAGCAAGGAACAGGAAACTGCTTTTCTGTTGGAGGAGTTCATGAACCGCCGTTATGAGTTCCGCTATAATACGGTGCTGGATGATTTGGAATATCGCCAGCGTGACTCCATTCATTTTTGCTTTAAGCCGGTGGATAAACGGGTGCGCAACAGTATTGCAATCAATGCATTGAAAGAGGGAATCAGTGCGTGGGACCGTGATGTGGATCGTTTTCTGAATTCGGAATGTGTTCCTTTGTACAATCCTGTCGAAGAATATCTTTATGAGGCAGGGCGTTGGGATGGAAAGGATCGTATTCGTGCATTGGCCGGTTTGGTTCCTTGTGATAATCCGCATTGGCAGGAATTGTTTTACCGTTGGTTCCTTAGTATGGTGGCGCATTGGGGGGAGTTGACCGGCAGCATGGTAATAGTACTTCGCCTTTGCTGGTCGGTTCGCAAGGGTATCGCAAGTCTACATTTTGTCGCATTATCCTGCCGCCGGAACTTCGTTTCGGCTATACGGACAGTATTGATTTTAAGAGTAAGCAGGAGGCGGAACGTTATCTGGGGCGCTTTTTTTCTGATTAATATTGATGAGTTCGATCAGATTAATGTCAGTCAGCAGGGATTCCTGAAGCATTTGTTGCAGAAGCCTGTCGCGAATTTGCGTAAGCCTTACGGTAATACGATTCGGGAAATGAGGCGTTATGCTTCTTTTTTATCGGAACCAGCAATCAGAAAGATTTGCTTACCGATCCCAGTGGTAGCCGCCGTTTCATTTGTATCGAGGTGACGGCTCCTATTCAAACGAACGTTACCATCAATTATAAACAGCTGTATGCTCAAGCAATGGAGGCGATTTATAAAGGGGAACGTTATTGGCTGAATGATGAAGATGAAAATATATTGAAACAGACCAACCGTGAGTTCGAACAGGCTAGTCCGTTGGAGCAGTTGTTTCATTGTTATCTTAATCCGGTAGAGGAGGAAATGGAAGGCGAATGGCTGACTGCTATGCAGATTTTGAGCTATTTGCAGACGAAAACACGGGATAAGTTGGCTATTAGTAAGGTGGGACAGTTCGGGCGCGCACTTCAAAAACTGAATATTCCTTGCCGTAAATCTCGTAAGGGAACGCTTTATCATTTGATGAAGGTGGAGTAGTTGATAAGGGGAATAGTCAATCGGAATCAGAGTGAGGGCAGGGTGAGGGTAAAAGTCACCCTCACTCTGCCCTCACCTTTACCCTCACACCTGTAACTCCCATGAGTAAAGGATTTGGTTCAAAGGGTGAGGGTGTGAGGGTAAATCGTATACAAAAATAAAATCGCGGCTTATTTTGAATTTAGTTGTCCTCTTTTTTATAAGAATCGCAATTTTCGGGTCGTTTATCAGATATTTGTGTGCTAATTTTGTGGCATTGGAAACTAAAATGGGGTTGAAAGTCAAAATATGATGGATTGCTTTTTCAGTTGTAAGTACAATAAATGTATTTTTGCAGGTGTGGAAAACAAAAGCAGTGCTATCAATCCCCGAAAATAAGTTAAGATGGAAGATAAAAGGAAAGAAATAGTTGGCAATGTCATTCAGATACAGCGTTATCATTCTCCTTGTGGCGATTTGATGCTTGGCTCGTTTGAAGATCGGCTTTGTCTTTGTGACTGGGCGGTTGAAAGTCATAGAGGTAAGGTAGACAGGAGGTTGCGGAAAGTGTTGAAAGCCTGTTATGAAGAAAGTACATCCGAGGTTATACAGGAAGCGATTCAGCAGTTGGACGAATATTTCAATGGTGAACGGACTGCGTTTGAAGTGCCTTTGCTTTTTGTAGGTACGGATTTTCAGAAAAGCGTATGGTATAAGTTGCTGGATATTCCGTACGGTTCGACTGTATCGTACGGAGAATTGGCGAAACAGCTGGATATGCCGAAGGCTGTCCGTGCGGTTGCCGCTGCTAATGGTGCGAACGCTATTTCTATTTTTGCTCCGTGTCATCGTGTTATCGGCAGTAACCACACGCTCGTGGGTTATGCCGGCGGTCTTCCTGCTAAAAAACGGTTACTGGATTTGGAATTAAACGGCAAACCTCTGTTATGAATGAGCAAGAAACGCTTGATTATGCACGTATTGCACAGGCAATCGGGTATATAAGGGAGAATTTCAAAAGGCAACCGAGATTGGATGAGATTGCCCGGGAAGTGGCGTTGAGTACGGCACATTTCCAACGTATGTTTACGGAGTGGGCAGGGGTTAGTCCTAAGAAGTTCTTGCAATATACCAGTATTGAATATGCCAAGAAAATCTTGGATGAGACTCATGCGTCTTTGTTTGATACGGCACAGGAAACGGGACTTTCAGATACAGGCAGATTGTATGATTTGTTTGTAAATATAGAAGGTATGACACCGGGTGAGTATAAAAACGGTGGTGAAAATCTTTCTATCAATTACAGTTTTGCCAAAAGTCCTTTTGGTGAACTATTTATTGCATCTACCAATAAAGGTATCTGTTGTCTGGAGTTTGCAGACGATCACGATGCGGCATTTCATTCCTTGTTGAAGAAGTTTCCTAATGCAACGTTTACTCCGGCTGTGGATGAGATGCAGCAAAATGCTTTATCCATCTTCACGCAGGATTGGAGGAAACTTAAAGATATAAAGCTGCATTTGAAAGGTACTGACTTTCAACTAAAGGTCTGGGAGACTTTACTGAAAATCCCTGTCGCCGGATTGACTACTTATGGAGATATAGCCGCAGGTATTAATAACCCGAAGGCTTGCCGGGCTGTAGGAACGGCTGTCGGTGAGAATCCCGTAGCTTTCCTTATTCCATGTCATCGTGTCATTCGTTCTTCCGGTGAGTTGGGTAATTACCACTGGGGAGAGATTCGAAAGACTGCAATTATTGGTTGGGAGGCTGCGAAAAATGGATATTTGAATAAATAATAAGTACTGGCGGTAAGAAAAGTCAGAAACGAGATATCGGGTTCTTCTTTCATTTATAAATCCCGGCTCAAGGATGAAACCGCAAGGCCGGGATTTATTTGTAGTCGAATGACTATCATTCCTCTTCTTCATTTATTCCTTCATAGCACCTGATATCCGCTTCAATCATGAAATTATAAATCAGTCGGGTTTTAAACATCATTCTCTCCTGCGACAATTCTAAATCAGCAAGCGTTGCTTCGATTCTATTGCAGAATTCATTTATTCTTTCTTCTTCCAGCATCGGATACATTTCGTAAACTCGCCGGACGAAAGGTACCATCGAAGCCTGCACCTGATAAAGTAGTATTTGGGGTTCATACTGGAAATCCACTTCGTCCATCTGTTTATGCAAGTGCTCGTTTTCGTAGGCTATTTGTTGAAACTCTTCGAAACAAGGTAAAAGCTGCTCTGAGTGATGAAGCAGTAATTTTATGGTTGCAATGGCTGCAAAACCTTTTTTCCAGTTCATTTCCATATTGAAAATGGTTATACAGGGAGCAAAATGATGCTTCCAGACAGAGCCGTTCAAATTCGGTGTCTTTTACCCACGGAAGATAAGTGAGCATAGGCAGGCATTCACCTAGCGTAAGCTGATCTTTACAGTCAAGTATTTTGATAAGATTACCTGGTCGGGTAAGGAATTGATACATAGTGTGCATGGCCAGGTATTTTTCCGCAAGCCGGTCCTCGTCCAATTCACGGGATGCTTCCAATTCGGACAACAGAAAATCGATATTCTCCTCCTTGTTATCTGGTTGTTGCTCTTCGGCACGTGCTATGTCTTCGTCAACCATATTTAAAATTTCCTGAATATTCATATTACATTATTATTTTTATACCTGTTTATTATTCTTTCTTAGTTTGGGGCTTGTCTTATTGCGACAATGCGGGTATTATAGGGTTCTTGCATACTGTCGGGCAATTCCTCTAACAGTCCGTGAAGTTGGTCGATCAATTTTTCTGCCTGTTCGATGTTGCCTGTTTGGAACATATAATCAATCAATTCAATGCCGATGGATATCCTGTACAAAAGGTCGTTGCTCTCATCTTTCAGTAGTTTCATGGCAGAATGTACCAGCTGTGTGGCATCCATTTCGCTACCGGACAAATAGAGTGCGAGAGCTTTGTGGATAGTCATAGGCGAGATTCTTGTATCGGTTTTGTCAGCTTCGTAACGATTGAAAGCGTCCAGCGCTTCCTTAATATGCCCTGTGTCAAGAAGTATCTTACCGAGAACTTTGTCAATTTCGGGCAATGTGGAAATTGACGGATCTTGCTCTATGGCATTTTCCAGCATCTGAAGAGCCTCTTGCGGGTGGCTTAATGCATTGTAACACTTGGCTAGTGGTACGATGAGATTGGGTTCGTAAGTCAGGTTGGTTTCATAGAGCGGTAGGGCTTTATGATATTGCATGGTGTCGCAGTAGGCATTTGCTATCGTTATCTCTATTTGGCTTTTTATTTCGTCGGAAGGAGGCTGTGATTCAGCCTTCTGTAACAAGTTGAGTCCCGCCGTGATTACTGTGCGGATTATCCAAAACGGCATCCATTGTTATTCTTCGTAAACTAATCAGGTAATAGCCATCTACGGTTATTCCACTGTTTGCAGCTATTTCTTCAAGAAAGGAGATGTACAGTTGATGTGCTGTATTGTACATGCCTAAGCCGATTGTGTAATCCATCAGAACAATTACTGCACTTTCGAGATCGATTCGGTAGTTTTGGTCATCAAACGATTCGTCTTCTTGTTTTAGATGTTCAATCGACGTACCGATTCCATTGCTTGCACTTTGGTGTGACTGCTTGTATTCTTCGTTATCGCTGGAGAGGACATAAACAAATTCGAAGCATCGGAGGATGACTTGCCAGTATACAGTATCTTGTTTGGTTATGGCCTGCGCTATGTTGTTCAGACATGCTATCGTTTTCTTGTTGTAGAAGCCATATAAACTTAGCAAGCATCGTATTTCATGCCAGTAACTCATTTCTGCCTGCTCGAAATTACCTCGATTCCAATTGAATTCGGCCATGTCTTTGAATACCCGTTCGGCCACAGCATCATTATCATTTTGGATAGCGATGTCGGCTGCCATACGATAGTATTCTTCTGCTTGGTCTTCTTCCTTTTTCATTTCCATTGAATAAGCCAGATAGCGATAAATCAGGCTTCGGGCTACTGACATTTTTTCAACCCCCTTTTGGTTGCAATGATGAAGGGCGCGATTGAACATATCGGCAGCTCTTTCAAAATAACCCGTCTGAAAGGCGTCTCTCCCTTGTCGGAAGGTATCGGTCAATGCCGGATCATCTATACCGATGTAGGTTGCAAATTCTTCGATTTCGGCATTTGCATTGGCTGTTTGCTTTTCATTGGGTTTGTCATTGGCCGAATCTTCTGTATTTTTATTTGCCTGTTTCAGTTGTTCAACCGTGTCCTTGTACTGCCTTGCCATCTGATCGTCGGGACCGAACAGGGCGGAGCGTATCTCCCAGGCTTTTTCAATGTGTTCGATTGCCTTGTCTATGTGTCCTAGTCTGAAACATATTGCTCCGTAATTATTGTTCGCATAGGCAGCTGCTTCATCCTGACTTTTATCGCATTCTTCCAGCAAAGCAAGTGATTTTTCGAGCGCAACTGCTGCATCTTCGAAACGATTGAAAGTGTTGTATGCTGCGGCCAGATAGGAGTATGAGGCAGCTTCTTTTTCCAGGTTATCCATATTATGCCAGGTTTCGGCTCCTTTCAGATAATAATGTTCTGAAAGCTTTTCATCATTTAGGACGAGATAGACTTTACCCAGATTGTCATACATGGTAGCAGCCAGTTTTGAGTCTGTTTGTTTTAATGTTTCGAGTAGACTGATGCACTCCAATGCTGTGTTGAGAGACAGATCAGGTTGGTTGGCCCGAAGATATATGGAGGCCTGGCTGTTCAGTAGCTCGGCCAGCGTTATGTCACGGTCTCCAATCTTTTGGTAAATATCTATCGCATGTCTCATATATTCGGTCGCTTTGGGATAGTTTCCACTATACATCTCAATTTCTGCAAGCGAGTGATATTCTTCTTGGGTATGCGTATTTTCATCTCCTAATATGTGCTGATATATCGTAAGGGCTTTTTCGGCATACTCTCTGGCTTGGTCAAAATCTTGTTCCATGCGGCATTCGAGTGCATAATTATGATATGCGATGGCTACATCAATGTCATTCTCACCTTTGAGACTGACATATATGTCCTGACTTTTCAGACGATATTCCTTAGCAAGTTCTTCTTCACCAAGCAACCTGTATATACCGGCGAGATTATCGTATGCTACGGCAATATCATCATGCATGTCCGGCAGGATGGATTTGCGCATCTTAAGGACTTTTTCGAGGATCAGCTTCGCTTTTTCCAATGCGTCTTTATCGACCGGATCTTGTGATTCGCCGATACTGTGGTATACATCAGCGATGTTACACAGGTAAGATGTTATTTTCAGGTCGTCTTCTCCGTAAGCATGGACTGCAAGTGATAATCCTTCCCTATATTCCTTTAACGCCTGGATGTATTCTTTTTTTTGCGAATACAGATCATACCAGCCAGATTGTGGAACGAGCAGCGTTCTTCACTGGTATCGCCGTCGGCCATCTGGTCGCACATACGGATTAGGAATTCTACCAGTTCGTAGGCTGCATCCAAATCATTCAGATAAGAAATACAGATGTTGGTCAGCCGGATAACGTCATTGCGGAACATCTGCCAATAAGCCCATTGTAGCATAACTGCCATTTCAGCCTTTTCAGCCATACTTCCCATAATCTGTTCAATATAGGCTTGTGAAATTTTATATTTTGAAGCATCGGCTTGTTTTAGTGTACGCCAGTAAAGTATGAATTCGTGAATGTTGTTGGTGCTAAACTGTCGGCTCATATAGCCGAGTGTTGAAATACATTCGTGGAGCTCGTCCCATTTTTCGGCGTGATAAAGTTGATAGGGGAGTTCCTCCATCTTGCGGAAGTTATTGTTTTCTTCGCGATTGAAATAGTCTATAATGTTCTGTCTTAATTGTACTTTTCTTTCGCTGTTAAGGTATTTCTGTTCAATAGCCTGTCGTATCATGTCGTGTGCAAAAACTACTCGTCCGTCCCTAATCATTAGGTGGGCCGTGTTTGCACAATAGAATTGAGACCAGTAGAGCGACGGGATGTTGCTAATTGCAATCAGTTCTGTTTCAGATAATCCATCTTTGGATAATGCTATCAGTGACAGCAAGTCTGATGTTAGCGAGGGGTAAAGTGGGGTGTTGTATATTTGCTCTTTGCGCTGTAATAGTCTGTCAAAAAACGAGTTGATGTCTGGCAGGTTAGTCATTTGGCTGATGAAGCTGGTCAGGCTGTCGAAATTTCCGAAACATCTGATTTCCTCAAGTAATGACATCAGTACCATGGTGTTGTCTGTTATGTCACTGCCTTTGAGTATCATGGTCAGTTGTTGTTCGGACAGCCGCTTGCGATAACGATCGAAAAAGTCTACAATCAGTTCCTTGCGTTGGTCGAGCAGTAAGGGGTAGACTGTTATTACAGGGTATTTCCGTTTTTGAATACCTGCATGGTTTTATCTTCCTCGATAGTTGAAAAGATTATTTTTACATTGTCCGGGAAGTCAGGCAACCAGTTTAATAGTTTTGTTCTATGATTCCGGTCTGAAAGTTGATTGGCGCCGTCCAAAACGATTAGTAAAGGTTTTTGTCCGGCAATTAGTTGGGCCCTCAAGGCTAGTTTCTGGTAATCTATATTATCTGTATCGGTAGCATTGTGTTCGATTTGTCGGTCGTTTTCCTCCATCTGCTCAAGCCCGTATAGAGAGTCTATCTGGGTGGTTATATGCTTCGCAATATCCGTCGTGTCCAAACTCTGCGATGAGTTGGCGCTAAAGTGTGCTACCACATTCCACCGATCATCTTCGATGATATTTTTAAGCCAATAAGCCAAAAGGGCACTCTTACCCATACCGCTTTCTCCGGTAATCACCAGATGCTGGTTGGGTGTATTGTTTAGAAACTTGTCCAGGTAGGAGATATAAGCTTTATTGGGTATATAATTATCCGATTTGTCATCCAGAAAGGCTTGTAGTTTCTGTCTTTCGTGTACGGCGGGATCTTCGACTTTATCTTTGGGGAAAAGGTGGTCGAGTAATGTTTTTGAATTCCGATTCCACCTGTTCGCCCAATTGTTCGGGGAACAGTAATCATAGGTGTTATATCTTTTGTTATTTCTTACTGTTTCTTTTTTAGCTGCGCCTGCCTTGGATCGGTTTCCATCGTCTTTTCATCTGCTTCGCGTATATAGAACGAAGCATAGACCGGTTCGAGCGACCGAAGCACGCCATATTGAATTTCAATTTCCGTAATGCTCATCCCATGATCGAGGTCAGCGGCAAGCCATTCGTATCTGTCAGGCATGGCCTGGTGTTCAATGAGTGTTTCTTTCGATGGACACCAACCGTATCTTTCTCCTAATAATCCGATGAAAAACGGGTGTGAGTTCCGTATCTCGTCCAAACATATTTCCACCACTTTGCTTGATTTTGCTTCTTCTTCGGTGATTCCCCATCGCAGATCGACTTCAGTCAGTGTGACATTGCGTTCGTAGGCAATCTGCCGCAGTCTTGGAAAAACTTTGTTAACCAGCATATCTCTTTCGCTCTGCATATCTTGAAAGGTGGATGAAATAAATATCCTGATGTTCCTTGATTTTTGAAAATTGTTTTTCATGGTGGTATATGTATTAATCTGATTTCTACAAATTGTCGGATGGAACCTGGAACTTATAAAAAATCTCATTTATTGTATAGGCTGATACATCATACTTTTTTGTATTATCATCTAATTCCGAGATTTTAAATCTTGTTGCCCTTTAATACAAACATAGGGAAAAACTTTTGATTTATTATAGCAATCTTGTAAAAAGTTAGATTTTGCACTTCGATTTTTAAAAACACGTCAAAGAACACAGATAAATGGAGCTTGGGAGTTATCGCCTGCCTATGACCTTTTGCCAAGTAGCGGATATTCATTCTCAATGCGAATCTGTAGTCGAAATGTACAGGTGCCAGGATTGACTCCATAGCACCTGTACATATTGAAATATCTATTTAGTATCCCGGATTCTGATATTCACTGCCATTAGTGATTGTTGCGGTAAATGTGGTTGAAATGGGACGTAACGCATAATTCGGATGGAAGAACCGGGCCAAGTCCGGATGAGTATTCTCCAGATACTCCGAGTTCTTAAACATTCCTGTCCGTTTTAAGTCGTAGAAGCGGCAATATTCCCCGCAAAGTTCACGGCCTCTTTCGTCTAAGATATCTCGGACCGTAATACTTCCGGTAAGCGGATTTGCTCCGGCACGTTCACGAACCTTGTTGATATAATCGGCTGCATTCGCACCACCATTGATATAAATATCAGCTTCTGCAGCAATCAGATAAACTTCTGCCATACGCATGATAAACGTTGCATTCAGATTACCGTTTCTCTGTTTGGAAGCATTGGCTACATAATAATTACTGCTGTTATGCTTATTCAGTGACGGATAATAGTAGCGGAACTGGTTCTCGTTTGTGCCGTCATTCTTGTAATTGCCTGTGACGTTTGTATAAGCATAATTCATGTTCACATTATGATTGTCGTCACTATATACATGATGATAATCAATCAGCAAATAATCAGAAATGTGTTCTTTTTGTTTCTCTGTTGCATAATCGATGTCCTGCGGCATGATGAATTTAATAGCTAAGTCACCTTTATTCAGAGCTTTGCCAATGACGGTTTCTTCCTTGTCATACATGTGTACGGCACTTTCGTCCCAAGTGTAATTCTTGTTCGCGTTCCACTCTGTAGTGAACGATTCATGAAATCTGGGGTCTAATGTTCCGTCTTTCTGCACATACAAACTCAATAAATGCTGTGTAGGCATAAAGATACCGGTTATTGAGCCTTCCCAGGTAAGCCGTGTCTCCTGATTGTCTTCACGACGAATTTATTGATATTACATAAGAAATACTCGTCGTTGCGATTCAACTTATAATTCCCATTGCTTGATCCGTGTCCGTCTGCTCCTGCATACCAGCGATGTTTCCAGAGAGCTTCCTTGTTTTCCCAGTTATTGCTCTCTTTAAACACCTCGCTATACGATGGATACATATACGTATTGTATTTCCCACCGCCAGTTTCGCAATCGGTAATCAATTTCTTGGCTGCATCCAAAGCTTCCTGCAAATATTCGGTGCTTCCATATTCGTACGTCTGTAAGCAGGCTTTAGCCAGAAAACCGAGAGCGGCTTTCTTTGTCGGAGTGGTAGTTGTTGCATGCGTACCTGTTGGCAACCATTCGGATGCAAATCTTAAATCGGGGATAATAACCTCCTGATAGATGGTCATCGGATCGGTGCGGGTGGGGGAGTAGGTCAACGTTTCCGTCACTACGGGTTCTGTGAGCATCGTCACTGCTCCGAATTGTTCCACCGCGTTGAAATAATACACAGCTCTAAGAAAACGGGCTTCCGCAATCTTGGCATTCCGTTCCTCTTCCGTGGTGTAAGGAGGTTTGTCTCCTAATGCGATAGCTTCGTTACAGGCTCCCACACCGTCGTACGTCCCGTTCCACCAATTATTGGTGTAAGTCGTATTGGGCGATGTTCCTGCGAAAAACCAGAACCACTGTGTGTAACTGGTTGATTCGTTGGCTTTATATGTCCAAAGATCGGTGTCGCCTTCAGTCAGTGACATCCAGTCGGCAGCACCATAATAAAATCTTTCCATAGCAAAATAGCACTGGTTAATCAGGGGTTTCATATCCATCGATGGAAGTAGCTAAAGCCTCTTTGGTAAATGCGCCCGGGTTGTACTCGTCCAAAGTGCAGGAGTGTAGAGAAAGGGCCGAGAGCAGCACGCTGCAAAATATGAATTTTATATATATACTTTTCATGATTATAATCTTTAGTTAAAATGTCAAATTAGCGCCAAAAACAAATTGCCGGTAGGTAGGGAATGCATCCGAACCGTTGGTTTCGGGATCAGTATCTTTCAATTGTTTGTCTTTTACAAAGATGAACGGATTGTAGGCTGTGGCATAGATGCGGCATTTTTCCATCAAAACTTTGCGTGATATGTTTACGGGCAGTGTATATCCCAGTGTGATATTCTTAATCTTGATAAAGGAACCGTCGCGTACTCTTAATGAAGGATATACGGTTTTTTGCTCATCTGCCGTTCCGGGACGGGGAAATAGGCGTCCTGATTATCCTCTGTCCAGTAATCCACGCCTGCCAGCTGATTCTTGGTCACACTTTGCTCTGCGGTATAGTAGCCGAGCAGGTCACTGTTGATTGTCTGCCCGTAGCGTGCCATGGCAAAGACAGATAAATCAAAATTCTTGTAGGTGAAGGAATTGCTGAATCCGATGATCCAGTCCGGGTTGGAATGTCCCAGAATTTGCCGGTCTTCCGTACTGTATTTATGTACGCCTCCATCACCTTTCTGGTCTAAGGTCTCTATCTTGATGAAGCCGGGTTTTACGCCGTAGGCATCCAATGTCTCCTGCGGAGTATCGGTTCCCCAGATTCCGGCATACTTATATCCGTAAATGGCTTTAATCGGTTCACCGACAAACAGATTTTCAGCAATCAGGTCACCGTCAGGCAGGTCGTCTATTTGTTCCTTGTTCCAGGTGACGGATAAAGTCGTGTTCCAGGTGAAATCCTTGTGCCGTATGTTGTGTGAAGTGATCGTTGCTTCCACACCTTGATTGCTGGTCTGGGCGATGTTTTGCCAGATGGCCAGAGGCGATCCCCATCCGGTCAGACCGCTGGTGATGGGCAATGTACGTTTGAATAATAATCCTTTGGTTGTTGTTTTGAACCATTCTAACGAGCCGTCGATGCGACCGTTCAGGATGCCGAAATCCAACCCCACATTCCAGTTGTATGATTTCTCCCATCCGAGATCGGAACTACCGTAACTATCAGCGTATTGCGTGAAAGGAACGATTTTCCCATTAATGGAAATTCCCGAAGCGGTATATACGTATGCTTGTGTTGTGGTACTGTATGCGGTGGTTCCTCCCGAGTTACCCGTGATGCCGTAGCTGACTCTCAGTTTCAGGTTGTCCAGCCAGCTTCGTGTCTTTTCCATAAAAGCCTCGTCCGATATTCTCCACGCCAGTGCGCCTGCGGGGAAAGCATCCCATTTATGTCCGGTAGAAAATTGTGAAACACCATCCCAACGGGTAGAGAAATTAAACAGGTATTTGCCCTTGTATGAATAGTTGAGACGGAAAGCAAAAGACATTTTCTGTGTCTGTGAGAAGTCCGATTCCACATGTTGGGAGGAACCCGAAGTCAACCGCCAGAAAGACCATTGATCTACCATCTGACCGCTGGCGGCAGCCATACTACTTTCCGACTGGTTCTTATTCCAGAAGTAATCAGTGAACCTCCCAGATTATGGTCTTTGGCGATGGTGGTGTTGTAAGCGAGAATATTTTCCCAAGTGTAATTCCAGGCATTGTTGTTGGTGATGGAAGCATGCGGTGAACCTGCATAAGACGGACGGTTGGCATTGCACTTCTCTCCCCAGTATTGCCCGTGGCGTGAGTGATTCAAAGTACCATTGACACGACTGGTAAAAGTCAGGTCTTTGATGGGAGTTAGTTCGACATAGCCACTCATGTTCAGATAGGTGGAACGTGTGTTGTCTACATACTGATTCTCTATGAAATCACTCATCGGGGAATATTGTCCCGTGATGAATTCGTGATTGATCTCCCCTTCTTCGGTATAAGCATCACCCAGCGGGATGGCGGAGAGAGATTTGGTGAATGTGTTTTTCACACCGGAGTTCAAGTCCCGGTAGACTAAATTGGAGGTAAAGCCTACCTTTGCCCATGAAAATATCTGCTGATCCAGATTGAGGCGTAACGAATATCTGTTCAGATTCTCGTTACTAAGTAAACCTTCCTCCCGGTTGTAGGAAGTCAAAGCAAATAATTTTGTCTTTTCAGTGCCGCTACTGACCGAAAGACTGTATTTCTGTGTGGTAGCTGTATTGCCCGATACTTCATCCACCCAGTCTATCCATTTGCCGTTGTTGTATGCATCTATAAAATCCTGTTTTCCCAGTAGGGCGGACATATCTGTGGGATAGTCACCGTTTTTATATTTATAGGCTTCCGTTGATAGGTGACCCATTCATCCCGCGTCATCCCATGCCTGTAGTTGGGTGAACCGCTGAATCCGTAATAAGCATCGAAGTTTACGGTAGCTTTCCCCTCTTTTCCTCTTTTGGTGGTGATGATGACAACACCGTTTGCTCCTGCAGAACCATAAATGGCGGTGGAAGAAGCATCTTTCAATACATCTACACTCTCAATGTCCGACGGGCTGACTTGGCTATAGCTGCCGGGGATTCCATCGATGATAAACAACGGTTCGTTGCTGCCATAGATGGATCGTGAACCACGAAGCAGGATAGTGACATCACCCCCTATCTGTCCTGAAGTTTTGGTGATATCCATTCCGGGTATCTTGCCTTGAAGTGCTTCCATTACATTATTGGTAGGAGCGGCCAGCACTTCCGCGCTCTTGACAGAGGTTACCGCACCCGTCAAATCCCGTTTTTTGACCGATCCGTATCCTACTACCACTACTTCATCAATCAGTCTGGCGTCTTCCGTCAGTATGATTTCCACCTTGTTCTTGTTGCGTGTATTGACTTCCTGTTCCGTGTATCCCATATAAGATACCTTTAATATTGCATTGGGTGCTACGTGCAGTGTGAATTGTCCGTCTACATTCGTAATCGTCCCGTTGCTGGTACCTTTTTCAACGATATTCGCTCCGATAATCGTCTCTCCTTGAGAGTTTTTCACTATACCTGAGATTGTTTTGCTCTGTTGGCAATAAGCCCGTGTTGATCCAAGTATCGATAATGAACCTATTAATAAGAATAATAGGTAAAAATTCATTTTATAAACAGTCTTTAGGGGATTATTCCACCCTATGTTTGTTTTATCAGAAAATGATTTCATGTTTTTTGTTTAATTGTATGTTTACTAATTTGTTTTTGGATAGCTAAATTTCCGGACAATTTAAAGCTATGTCTCGATTGTAACGACTTTACTTATCCCATAGGCTATTAGATTTTATTGGTTAAATAATGATTGTTCAGAATGTCAATGTTAATTAAACATTATTCTGTTACTGTTTTGAATGTGGCGCCACGATTCCTGTCAGTAAAAAACTGACAGGACAAAATTATGCATATAGAACTGGGAACTGAAAAAAAATAAAGTTGACTTTTATCAGGACAGAGTTGTTTCTTACTACCTGTTGTATATTTGATTTTATAAGGTAATATTGTTGTTGATTAAACCTTTACCCGTTGTAAACTTTACGGTAGTAAAGTTTTAGAAGTAGATAAGAATGATAAAGACTGGGATAAAATAGATCTAATTAGGTTATATCAAAAGAGAAACAGATAGAAAGCTGTCTTTTTCAAAGGGCGATATGTAGTTGCGAATTTTATTTTCATTATCTTTGTCTCAATGTATTTACTAAAGCAATAATGATATGGATATTAAAGTAAAGGACAAGGTGAATCAAAGGCATGTCGGTCGCAATCTACAAAGAATCCGTGTGTATCTGGGTATGAAACAGGAAGCGTTGGCTTCTGATCTGGGTGTTAGTCAACAGGAGATTTCGAAGATAGAAAAACAAGATGAAATAGAAGATGGACTGCTAACAAAAATAGCTGAAGTCTTGGGAATATCTACTGATGTCATCAAGGATTTTGATGTTGAAAAAGCCATTTGTAATATTAATAACTATAAAGATGCCACGATTTCTCCGGGAGCAACCGCTACTGTTTATGCAGCTCATACGCAACAGATTAATCCCATTGAAAAGGTGGTTGAACTGTATGAACGCTTGTTGAAAAGTGAACAGGAGAAAATAGAGATTCTAAGAGAGTGCATAAAGCAGGGCAAATAATTAACAGACTGGAATATGGAAACGGAAAAGTACACAAATACGATTCATCTGGGAAGAAAAATTGAACGGGTACGTCGGCTTCGGGGAATGACTCAAGCGGAACTCGGTGATCTGTTAGGTATAACGAAACAGGCTGTTTCAAAAATAGAACAAACAGAGAAGTTTGACGATGAACGATTAGGCGAGATTGCTTCAGCACTAGGCGTTACTGTAGATGGCCTGAAGAACTTTAATGAAGAGACAATCCTGTATAATACGAATAACTTCTACGAGAATTGTGGTGTTAAAAGTGCTGTCAGTAATACAGGTAATAATCAGACCTTTAATAGTTTCCCTGTTGAACTGGTAATTGAGCTTTTCGAAAAGCTTTTGGATAAACAGAAGGAGCAATTTGAGACTTTAAAAAAAGAGAAGAAATAAATATCTCCAAGATATTGAATTTTATCAGTAGTAATTATATTCCTGATTCAATGATAGCTGAATTGATTTCCTCAAAAACAAGGAAATAGATTGGTTGAAAGAAGAAATTAAGTTTTTAAGAGGGGAAAATGAAAAATTGCTGCGAATTGTGGTCGAAAAGATATGAGATGATGTTGTCATAATTATGTGATACACTTCTGTCTGTTTATATGGGTAGTTATCACATTTATGTTGTAAGCATAATTAAGATTTGATTGAAACTTTATAAATAATATTTTTTACTGTAAATATTGAGGTATCCAAACTCTCTTTAGTTCAAGGAGTTTGGATACATTTTTAAGTTTACTGTATTGTGGTGTAGTGTTCACAATACTGTAGTATCGTGATTTTCTATTCTGATTCACTAATGTCCCAATATTTTGTTTCCAATAATAATTTGAGAACAATCCAAGTCTTTCAATATTAATTTTAGTAATCATGGTGCTTTAAATAGAATTCACATCTACATATCTTCTATTGAAAAAAGCCTGCTTTCTATCTCATACTTAAACAAGACTTTTTTCCATAATTCCTCTACTTTTAGTGTGAACAAATCCGGTTTGAAATTTTTGGATTGTCTTTTCACCTCTGCTACCAGAGCTTTTTTCTCTTCTGCATATAGTCCGACAATATCTATTTCATCCTGATCTTTATTATTCTTGCCTTGCCACCACGAACCTATATCTGCAAATTCCTTTGCTTTCCATCATCTGTTGGCGGAAATACATTTCCAAAGCTAAGCCGGAAAAAAAAGTTGGATAATCCTTTTTAATAATATCAGCCAAGCGTTCAAAATTCTGTATCTCTATATAATTTTGATACTTGATAAAATACCGGAACCAGAAACGTAAAAACATATCCGATACTTCATAACGGACTGTCTGGGAACCCTCTTTTTTGAGAGTATAGGCCGTTTTTTCTTTATCAAATCATAGTCTTCTTCCAATCTCTTTAATTGTCCGCCCAGACTCATTCCACCCATAACCGCTTCCATTTCCGGCAGGGTGTTCTTACCATTGGAGATTGCTGATAAGATAGAAAAGTAATTACCGTATTTTTTTCCGAACTCCTGTATCAGCAAAGCCTGTCCTTCAGTCAGAAAGGATGAATCGGGTTGCAACATGAAATCGACCATGCTTTCCATGCTTGTACATCCATTGTCCATAAACTGCTCGATATACTTTGGGACACCACCGGTAAAGGTATAGAGTGCCAACAAGTCATCTTTAGTATAGTCAGCCTTATGATCCGATATGATTTCTTTCAATACGGAAGTAGTAAAAGGAGCTAACTTCATGATACTGTCAGCACGGCCATACAGCGGTTCTTTTGAATCCCTGAAGATTTTATTCATAAGGGTATAGACCGAACCGCTCACGATAAGATTGACATGGCTCTGCTTCCTCAGCCGATCCCAAGTATCCTGTATCAAACTGTAAATCTCTTGATTTATGTAATAGAATTCCTGAAACTCGTCAATAACCAGATTGTATTCCATCCGTGTTCCCAAATCCATTAAGAAACGAAACATTTCTGCAAAATTGGTAAGTTCTGGTACATAAATATTAAGTGCCTGTCGGATCTCGGAAGTAAATCGTAAACAAAGATCTGTTTCATTGCTTCGGCTGACAAATAGATATACCGTAGGAGTATCTTCACAACTTTTGAATATAAGACTGGTCTTACCGATACGCCGCCGACCGGTAAGGACAGTCATTTGGGAATGCACGGAAAAGCGATACTTGGCGAACCTTTTCCAATGATGCTAACTCTTTTTCTCTATTGTAGAATTTCATATCCTATCTTTTTATATTTGATTTCACCGTCGTAAAGTTTACCATCGTAAACTTTACGACAGTGAAATTTAAAATCAATAACAAAGTTACTAATAATTTCGAAACTATAATATGATTAAGGTTCTGAAAATCAAAAATTCTACGAACACTATGATGATATTCTAAACTTCTATAACAAGAGGACATCAAACGCGGCAGCAGAGTCTTTCAACGCCAAGATCAAACTCTTTAGGGCAAACTTACATGGAGTGGCAGGCAGAAAGTTTTTTCTGTTTAGAATGGCAAAGATATATGGATATCCCCACTAAATTTCTACTGCCCCGAATTACAACTGATCCCCCTTGATCCTCCTTTTTTCAAACTGAGCCGGAGAAAGCCGTAGGGTAATAAAAAAGCCCCTGAAAATCAGAGGCTTTTTATTTTCGTGATCCGCCCGGGGCTCGAACCCAGGACCCCAACATTAAAAAGTGTTGTGCTCTACCTGCTGAGCTAGCGAATCAATCCTTATTTGCGAATCAGTTATTTCCTGATTGCGGGTGCAAAGGTAGTTACTTTTATTTAATTTGCAAGCATTCCGTAGAAAAAAGTTTCAATTATTTTTCCTTGTTATGGCTTGTTTCTTGATTATCAGTAGTTTCTACTTCATCATATTTTATCTTTTCTTTGTTGATAATAAAGCGTTGGTAGTAGGAGAGCATCAAAGTTGTTAGTGGCAAGGCGATAATCATGCCGAGCATTCCCATTAATGAACCCCAGATAGAAAGAGATAAAAGGATGATGGCAGGATTCAGTCCGGTAATCTTTCCCATGATTTTGGGGACAAGGAAGGTGTCCTGTATGATTTGCACGATTGCAAAGACGGCTAATGCACATGCAATGATAATCCAGAAGTTCTGTCCGGTGTCGGCAGCTTTGAGAATTGCCAATAAAATGGTGGGAAGGAAACCAATGATTTGCAAGTAGGGAACCATATTCAATGCTCCGATGAAAAGTCCCAAAGCAATAGCCATGGGAAAATCGATAATTAGGAAACCAATGCTGAAAAAAGGATACCTACGCAAAAAGCAACCAAAGCCTGTCCACGGAAATATCTGTTCATACCATCCTGTACGTCGTGAACCAGGTTGGAGGCAAACGTACGGTATTTATTGGGTAGCAGATGCAACCATCCTTCAGCTATCGCTTCGTAATCCAATAATATAAAGATTACATATAATAATATAATGAAGGAGGCAAGGATGCTGAATAGAATGTTGAGAGATTCTGCAAGCAAAGTCCACACTCTGGGGACGGTATCTTTGATTGCCGCCAGAATATTCTCTTCACTTAATACACGGTTCAGTGCCTGGAGATCGATGTTCTCGTGGATAAATTCAGAAAGATTCTTAGGCACATTGTTGCCGGCTCCATTGGTGAGGTAAGTCACCAGCAAAGTCGTTCATTCTGCCTATTTCCGAAATCATCGGCGGTACTAACAGATAAAATAAAGTGATTCCGATAACTGTAATGAGGAATAAGGAACAGAAGATGGAAATAATGCGACTTTTTAATCGTAGTTTATACTGGAAGAATTTGACTAACGGATAGACCATATAAGCGATCAGCCACGCAATAAAGAAAGGTAATAACACTCCGCTGAGCCGTTCCACAAGCATTAATATGCCTACAACTAACACACATCCGATGGAACCGCGTATAAAACTGTCGAATGTTATCTTTTTTTCCTTTCCATAATCTGTTTCTTTTATAGAGTTTATACTTTCTGCTCATCTTCCCCTCGTGCATGGAGATAACATTCCCTGCACAGAGGCTCATATTCGGCTGTTTCGCCTAAAAAGAACCTGTTTCTCATTCTTGACTGTACGATGTGAGAAAGAAGCCAGCTGACCACATTTCACACAGATCGCATGAACTTTGGAGACTTCATCGGCAATGGCGCACAATTGTGGCATTGGACCGAACGGATTTCCTTTGAAGTCCATATCCAACCCTGCAATGATAACACGGATTCCATTGTTGGCAAGCTGGTTGCATACATCAATCAAACCACTGTCGAAGAACTGCGCTTCATCAATACCTACTACATCTATCTCGGAAGTAAACAGTAAAATGCTGGCTGACGAATCGATGGGAGTGGAGGCGATAGAATGGCTGTCGTGAGAGACTACGTCTTCTTCTGAATAACGGGTGTCGATAGCAGGTTTGAATATCTCTACACGTTGTTTCGCGAATTTCGCTCTCTTCATTCTGCGAATCAATTCCTCTGTCTTTCCGGAGAACATAGAACCGCAGATTACTTCGATCCGGCCTCTTCTTCTAGTTTCCTGTATGTGGTCTTCTGAAAATAATACCATGAGATTTTGTGTTTTCTTGATTAAATAAATATGTGGACAAAGGTAAGCAATTCAATGTGCAAGAACTGTTAAATTATCCATTATTTTAAGTTATTGCATAAATTATTCCTACATTCGCACCGTATAAACAATGGACTGACATGAAACAGAAGCTATTAACAGATATTGAGTTGGATGTTCATGAGTTGAAGTATCTCATGGATTTATTTACCAAGGAGCCGACTCCGACTTTGTCTGAACTGTTGAAGCGGAGCATTACACGGATGCAGGGACGTTTGGACGAACTGCAACAGGAGGTGGATGCTGTTCAGGTAATTTCTCCGTCAGCTGTGGAAGAGACAGCGGAAGAGAAGGATGAAGTTGCTGGGTCTGAAGAAGATTCCTCCGTTATTATACAATCTCTCGAATCGGTTGACGTGAAAGAAGACGAGGAGGAAGAGAGACTATTGTTGCGGAAGAGACCCCTTTAGTAATAGCAGAAGAGGAGCCTGCAATAGTGGAGGAACCTGTCGTTGAAACTGTTGTGAAAGAGGAAGAGCCTAAATCGGCTGTGTTGGGAGAAAGTCTCAAACTATCTGCCGGCTTGCGACATTCTATCAGTTTGAATGATTCTTTCCGTTTTTCTCGTGAACTGTTCGGAGGCAACACTGACTTGATGAATCGGGTTATCGAACAGATATCAGTAATGAGTTCCTACAAGACTGCAATCGCGTTTCTGTCCTCGAAAGTCGAATTGAATGAAGAAAAAGAAGCGGTGAACGACTTTCTGGAGCTACTAAAGAAATATTTTAATCAATCAGCATAAAACAAAAACAAGATGGGAAAGCTATATGTGGTACCTACGCCGGTAGGGAATCTAGAGGACATGACCTTTCGGGCAATCAGGGTGCTGAAAGAGGTCGATCTGATTTTGGCAGAGGATACACGTACTTCCGGTATTTTGCTGAAACACTTTGAAATAAAGAATGCAATGCAATCTCATCACAAATTTAATGAACATAAAACGGTGGAAAGTGTTGTTAATAGAATAAAGGCAGGTGAAACCGTGGCACTAATTTCGGATGCCGGAACGCCTGGAATTTCCGATCCCGGATTTCTGGTTGTTCGTGAATGTGTGCGCAACGGTATTGAAGTGCAGTGCTTGCCGGGAGCAACCGCTTTTGTTCCGGCACTCGTTGCATCGGGATTGCCGAACGAGAAGTTCTGCTTCGAGGGATTTCTCCCCAGAAGAAAGGACGGCAGACACGACTGAAGACATTGGCGGAAGAACACCGCACGATGGTGTTTTATGAATCACCCCATCGTTTGTTGAAGACGTTGACACAGTTTGCCGAATATTTCGGTGCTGAACGTCAGGCAACCGTGTCGCGTGAAATATCCAAACTCCACGAAGAAACAGTTCGGGGCAGTTTGGCTGAATTGATAGAACACTTTACCGCTACCGAACCCCGGGGCGAGATTGTGATTGTATTAGCAGGAATAGATGATTAAATAACTTCATTAAAAAACGTAAAACGTAAACGTATGAAAAAGTTAGCTGTTTTATTTGTATGCGTAGCCATGTTGGCTTCGTGTGATGGCTTTAAAGGTGGAAGTAAAGACCTGAAAGCTGAAAATGATTCTCTTTTTGATGGAACTGAACCAGCGCAATGCTGAACTGGATGATATGATGGGGACTTTCAATGAAGTTCAGGAAGGTTTCCGTAAGATCAATGCTGCCGAAAGCCGTGTTGACTTGCAGCGTGGAACCATCACTGAGAACTCTGCCAGTGCCAAGCAACAGATTGCTTCTGACATCGAATTCATCTCCAAGCAAATGGAAGAAAACAAAGCGCAGATTGCAAAGTTACAGGCACAGTTGAAGAACAGCAATTACAATTCTGCACAGATGAAAAAAGCTGTTGCCGCTTTGACTGCTGAATTGAATGCTAAACAACAGCGTATTGAGGAACTGCAAACTGAACTGGCTTCCAAGAATATCCGTATTCAGGAATTGGATGCTGCTGTCAGCGATCTGTCTGTAGCAAAAGAAACTCTGGCCGCAGAAAACGAAGCGAAAGCTAAAACCGTTGCAGAACAGGAAAAGAGCTTGAATGCTGCCTGGTTTGTATTCGGTACTAAATCTGAATTGAAAGCTCAAAAGATTCTTCAGAGCGGAGACGTATTGAAGAGCGCTGATTTCAACAAGGATTATTTCACTCAGATCGATATCCGTACGACCAAAGAAATCAAGTTGTACTCTAAACGTGCTGAGTTACTGACTACTCATCCTACCGGTTCTTATGAATTGGTGAAAGATGACAAAGGCCAGCTGACTTTGAAGATTACTAATCCTACTGAATTCTGGAGCGTATCCAGATACTTGGTTATTCAGGTAAAAAATAAGGTAGATATCCCTTTTGAATTGCCAATGTGCTGATTCCTGAATTCAAGAAATTAGCACATTGGCTTTTTGTTTCTTATTATACGCATAACTACTGATGAAATATAAAAATCTCTTTTTTTTTGACCTGGATGACACCATCTGGGCTTTCTCACGAAATGCACGCGACACCTTTGAAGAAGTATACCAGAAATATTCATTTGACCGCTATTTTGACTCATTCAATCATTATTATACTCTTTATCAACAAAGAAATACAGAACTCTGGATTGAGTACGGTGAAGGAAAGATAACGAAGGATGAACTGAACCGCCAGCGTTTTTTTTATCCCTTACAGGCTGTGGGAGTGAAAGATGAAATGCTCGCCGAACAGTTTTCGAAAGATTTTTTCGCTATTATCCCTACCAAAAGTACTTTGATGCCTCATGCAAAAGAGGTATTGGAATATCTTGCTCCCAAATATAATCTTTATATCCTTTCCAATGGTTTTCGTGAATTGCAATCACGCAAGATGCGTTCGGCAGGAGTGGACGGGTATTTCAGAAAGGTGATTCTCTCGGAAGATCTCGGAGTGTTGAAGCCTTGGCCGGAGATATTCAATTTTGCTTTGTCTGCTACTCAATCCGAGTTGCGCGAATCCTTAATGATTGGTGATAGTTGGGAAGCGGATATAACCGGAGCGCACGGAGTAGGGATGCATCAGGCTTTCTACAATGTGACAGAACGGACTGCTTTCCCTTTCCTCCCTACTTATCACATCCATTCCTTGAAAGAATTAATGGATTTATTATAGGTTTTCTGGATTAAGTCGTATTTTTGTTGCGTTTTAGTTTTGCATAAAATACGATATAACCATGGATAGTACGCTTCTACCTTTCGCCTTGCTTTGTTTCACTTCATTCTTCACGTTGACCAATCCATTGGGAACGATGCCTGTCTTTCTTACCATGACTCATGGTATGACGGATAAAGAACGTCAGTCTATCGTACGTCGTGCTACTATTGTGTCGTTTATTACATTGATGGTATTTGTCTTTGCCGGGCAGTTTCTTTTCAAATTCTTCGGTATCTCTACCAATGGTTTCCGTATTGCCGGTGGGGTGATTATCTTCAAGATAGGTTTTGATATGCTTCAAGCCCGTTATACACCGATGAAGTTGAAGGACGAAGAAATCAAAACGTATGCGGATGATATCTCTATTACTCCTCTCGGTATTCCTATGTTATGCGGTCCCGGAGCGATTGCCAATGCAATCGTTTTGATGCAGGATGCTCATTCTTATGAAATGAAGGGGATACTGATCGGTACTATTGCCCTGATTTATCTGCTGACTTTCTTTATTCTTCGTGCTTCCACGAGATTGGTAAAAGTCTTGGGTGAAACGGGTAATAATGTGATGATGCGTCTTATGGGATTGATTTTGATGGTGATTGCAGTGGAATGTTTCGTTAGCGGATTGAAGCCGATTCTGGTAGATATTGTGAGAGAAGGGATGATTCCCTGATGATCAGGAGATGAGTGTGCTATTCTAAATGTAATCTGATAAAGTTTAGGTTGCCATCATTCTTCATAAGAATATAAGCATTTTTATGTCTATAATCCGCGCAGTTCCGCTTCTCGGGTTATTCACATCGTGCGTAGCCGTAATGTGCGAATTTTTATTTGTTTCAGCATATCGATTACCGCTCGATAAACTTTTCTGTAATTTTTCTTCGTGTAAAATCTCCTAGTATGGACGTAAGTAAGATGAGATTGAATCCTTATTTTTTTCAAGAATTCAGTCTCATCTTTTATTTGTAAGCTAGTACTTTTTTGATCGGTAGATTCTATTATGGTTTACTCTTTCTTATTTTCATTAAAAGTAAGTTTTTTATTTACGGGTTTTGGTCAGTGGTAATATTTAGCTTTCATTACCATCGAACTCGGTCATTGGAATCATCATCGTTAATTCCCAATTTTCCGGATCAATATATCGTCTGTAGTCCAATAGACGCACTCCTTCTCCCCATAATTCGATACGACGTTGAAGCAGAATTTCGTCAAGTAAAGTTGTTGATGTCGTATTTTCTTCTGTCAATGTGATGTTATTGCTTTCTTGCAGACCATCAACCTTATTTTCATATTCGGAAGGATCTTCATATTTATAGCTAACTACTTCTTTGAGCAGAGATTTTGCTTTAGAAAAATGTTCGTTTCCCTGTCTGCATTCAGCTTCGGCTGCAATCAAGTACATTTCTGCCATTCTCATGTAAATATAATCACTATTCCATGTTCCTATAGATTTTACTCTGAATTTCAACTGGTTGTAACTGACATCTTCCGGTTTTAGATTGGCATCTTCGTCTTCTTCATCAGGTGTCATTCCAGTGGGTGCCGTAAACCACTGTTTACGGGTGTCGTTGTCATCTATAGCATCATATAACGCTGATGAAATTATTTTGCGGCATGTTGCTGCGTGGCCTCCTGCAGCTGCATCCATGTGATTGAAAAATGAATACCAGCCGGTAGCTTGAGATTCAAAAATTTCTGAACCCCACATCCATTCCTTATTGGTAATGCTGTTAAAGCCATTTAATAAATCATCATTTCCCATAAGTCCCAAGCCGTCCTTCTTCATTGCTTCTTGTGCAGCTGAAGAAGCGGCAGCCCAATCTTCTTGAATAAGAGCTACACGAGCTTTTATTCCGTAAGCTATTTTATCGATATGAGATTTGTGACTTTGAGTTAATCCGGCTTCTTCAAACAACTGAATTGCGTCTTTCAAATCATCGTTTATTCTTTTTATATACTTGCTCTACAGTACCACGACCATTACCTTTAGTCTCGATACTTGTAGGTTCTGTATAAATAGGAACTCCCGGTGATGATTCATGCCCTTTATAAGTTAATTGGTATAAAGAAACCAAATTAAAATATGCATAAGCTCGTAATGATAATGCCTGTGCTTTTAAATTTTTTTGTTTTTTGACTTCTGAAGTCTCTATTTGATCAAGGCTGGCTATCATTACATTTGCGTTATTGACAAATTGATAGAACATATTCCACCATACGTAAGGATGGTCTGACTTATTGTTGATTTCCGTACGTGTCCATCGTAAGAAATCGTAAGCAAACCAATAATTACCGAATTCACGAAGTTGCATGTCATCTTGTGCCATTAGGTCTCCTGCAAGAGCAACAGAAGAAGGACCGAAATTCTCGGTCGGATATCCTTCCGACCAGTCTGTTTTGTAGAAACTACGGTATACACCATTTAAAATAGCTTCCACACCTCCAATGTCACTTAGTAGTTGTTCTTGGGGAAGTTTATCTGTGGGTTCTGTGTCCAGTCGCATGAAGCAAATCCCATTGCTAATATTCCTACACACAAAAATTTGTATATATGTTTTTTCATTTTCAGCTAATTTTTATTCGTGATTAAAATTTTAAATCGAATCCAAAAAGTAATGTTACGTACTGGAGTATAAGTATAATCTTGTGAACCAGTGAAGTTATATTGTGGATCCATTCCTTTCAATGCCGATATCAAAAATAAATTGTCTCCTGTTGCGAAAATGCGGATATTGTTTATACCTGCTTTTTGCAGCCATTTCTTCGGTAAGTTATAACCTAATGTTATATTCTTGAGTGATAAATAAGACGCATTTATAAAGAAACGATCGCTAATTTGATCATTAGCTAGTAATACCATTCGAGGTACATCAGTGATATCCCCCCGGTGCTTTCCAAGCATTGAGTATATCTTTATGGAAATTTTGTCCGACATTACGAGTACTCATTAGATTAGCATATTTGCTATCGTAGACCTTTCCACCAACGGAGAACGTAAACAGGAATGAAAGATCGAAATTCTTGTAAGTGAAACTATTGTTCCAGCTGCCATAAAAATCAGGAATACGGCTTCCGCATAATTGACGATCTGTTGAATTCGCTTTATTATAATTACTGTCTTTTACCCAATTTCCCTGATCATCTTTTTATCCAATATAGCATACTACCAGTTTCGGAATCAACTCCAGCTGATTTGGCCATATAGAAGGAACGGATTGGTTCGCCTACTTTCAGAATAGTCGTACCTAACACAATTTGTTCTGTACCTGATGTTAATTCAGTTATTTTATTCTTAAATGAACTGAGCATAATACCCATTGTCCATGAAAAGTCTTTTTTTATTAAATATATCTCCGGAAATACTAAGGTCAATACCTTTGTTTTCCATCGCTCCTACATTATCATAATAACCGTTTACTCCTGTAGACGTCGCTTTTGGTTTCATTAAAAGCAAATCTGACGTCTTTTTTATATAATATTCCAAAGAAACGCGTAAACGGAGTCTAATAATGTACCTTCTATACCAATATTCAAGTTTTTATTTTTTTCCCATTTTAATGATTTATTTTCAAGAGAATAGAGCAGTGCACCAGACATACTGGCATTTGCATAGTCCATATCATACAAACTTTGCCAGCCATAATAAGTTTCATATCCGTCTTTGTCTACAATTGCGTCATTTCCTTGTACACCATAGCTTGCCTTTAATGTTAAACTATTCAACCATGATTTAGCTCCGGACATAAATGCTTCTTCTGAAATGCGCCAAGCGCCTCCTAATGACCAGAATGATCCCCATCTGTTATCTTTATGAAAACGCGAAGAACCATCTGTACGGTAGCTTCCAGACAAATAGTAACGGTCAGAGAATGAGTAATTTATACGTCCAAATACAGACTCTATTTTATATATATCTTTATATGAAGTGCCACCTATGATTTGAGCACCATTGGCCAGTTCTTGTAAGCCATTGAATGGAAAACCTTGTCGTTCGGCACTCAATAACAGATTTTCATAGGAATAAAATTCATGTCCTACCAAAACGTCAAGTGAATGCTTTTTGAATGTTTTGTTATAATTTAATAGTTGGTTAAACGTATAACTAAGCATTCTTGTTGCAGATCTATAAGAGTCGCCACCCACACCGGCAGCATCTCCTTCATCCGGATTATAATAATTTAATGTATTTCGGTTACGATAATCAATACCTATATTACTAGTTAGGGTGAAATCTTTAAAAGAAACCCAGTTCTTCGTAATCCTTGCCTGACAATGTAACATAAGCTCTTGAGCTTAAGTTATCAGATTTACGTTCACGTTTGTCTTGATAAAGGGCAGCGATCCAGTTCATGTTGCTGAATGAAGGACGATTTACACCATAATCATATTCTTTTTTCCATCAACAAGCAGGTTGCTGCCATCTGCGTTTTTCTTGTATACAGGATAGATGGGAGCAATCATTTCTGAAGAGTACCAGATATTATAAAAAGCAGATCCGCCATCTTCAAAAGTGTAATCTTGTGTTGTTGTTGAGAAAGAAGCGGAGAGACCGGATTTTAACCATTTCTTATTTGTGAATCGATATTTATTCTACCAGAGAAACGTTCGAATCCTGTATTTACTGCTAATCCGTCTTCATTCAAATATCCCAAAGAGAAATTATAATTTGTATTGCTATTACCTCCTGATACTGAAAATTGATACTCTTGTCTCAAAGGACTATCTTTGGTTGCTTCATCCATCCAATCATCTTGATAAAGCATTTGAGCATTTGAATTAAGTCTTCCGGTTGTCGGATCGATCAGCTGGTCGTTTGCTACATTAAATGGATTATATCCTCCTAATGTGGGAATCAAGTCGCCAGCTGCTATTTCTCTAGCGTCACTATCGGCTTCTCCATCATCTAAAAGATAATTCTTATATCCTTCAAAAGTGACTTCCATAAATTCTTTGGCATTGACTGTGTTGTAGCGTGGAAATGCTCTGGAAGTAACTCCCCATGATGCTTTTAAAGTGACGGTCGGTTTTCCTTCTTTTCCTTGTTTAGTAGTGATCATGATCACTCCATTTGCTCCACGTGCACCGTAAAGGGCAGCGGATGAAGCGTCTTTTAGTACCGACATCGACTCTATATCTGCAGGATTAATTGAACTTAAATCACCATCAAAAGGAATACCATCAAGAACGTACAAAGGGTTGTTACTTGCATTTATTGAACCAAATCCGCGGATAACAACTTTGGAAGCTTCACCGGGCTGCCCACCTCCGGAAGTCATTTGGATACCAGAGCTGTGCCTTCTAATGCTTTACTTAAATTGGCAACAGTACGTTTTTCTATCTGATCGGATTTTACCATATCAGCAGATCCGGTAAAAGATTGTTTTTAGCTGTACCATAAGCTACTACCATAACTTCTTCAAGCTGTTGTGCATCGGCTTTTAGGATTACTTTCATTTTGGGTTTTATCGCCACTTCTTGTGTCTGCATACCAATATACGAAATCTGCAAAGTCTTTGCAGAACTTGGTACATTCGACAAATTAAAATTACCATCTACATCTGTGATTGTACCCAGAGTGGTACCTTTTACTAACACAGAAGCGCCAACAACTGGCTGCCCGTCTTCTTCAGAAATCACAACGCCTGTGACCTTTTTGAGTTTGGGCAGTTACTAGACCTATGCCCACAAAAAGGCAGGTCAATAACAGCATTAATTTTCTTTTCATAAAATCTCTCTTAAAGTTTAACTTTACATTATTTGTATCTTTACTCTAACAATTTGCAAATATATTAATAAAACTGAAACTAGCAATTATATTAATAAAAAAGGTTGCAAATATAACATTTTGTTATTTTTTATACTGAATTCATGTTGAAAAGCATATTTGTATTAATTAAAAAACGTTGATCAATAAAGCAAGTAATAGCTTTTTGCATAAACAAAATGTATATTTTAATATTTCTTTTACTCGTTTTTGGTCATAAAACGTCTTTAAAAAGTTGTTCTTTTGCTTTTTCCGCAAAAAAAGGAATAAAAAAGTGGCATTTAATTTAAAGTTTTGTGAATACCAAGTGATTTGAGGATTTATTTTTTAGAGATATTAATGCTTATTTGCCTCTAATATAGCACAGAATCACGTCTAATTTGTTCTATTATTAATTAAAAAATAAAAGTATGGAAAAGATCAGTTACAACCTTGTGTTTAACAGAAAGAAGAGATTGAATAAAAGAGGAATGGCATTAGTTCAGGTAGAGGCATACTTGAACAGAAAAAAATGTATTTCTCCACCAAAATATATCTCAAACCGGAACAGTGGGATACCAAACGAAAATGGTGAGGAATCATCCTAATGCGAATGTCTTGAATCGTATGTTATATGAAAATATAGCGGCTATTGAGCAAACAGAACTTGGACTATGGCAACAGGGAAAGTCCATATCGTTAGATTTATTAAAAAATTCTATTGATAAACCCCTAAGCAACGGAAGGTCATTTTTGACTTTTTTAAAGAGGAGATAGCTAATTCTTCTTTTGAAAGAGAGTACCCGTCAAAATCACCTTTCCACGCTTGAATTACTTCAGGAATTCAAGAAAGAGGTATTATTTACCGATTTGACATTTGAATTTGTGTCTTCCTTTGATAATTACCTGCAATCTAAAGGTTATCACCTTAATACTATTGCCAAGCACATGAAGCATCTGAAACGATATATTAATGTTGCAATAAATAAGGAGTATATGGATATACAGAAGTATGCCTTTAGAAAATATAAAATTAAAAGTATAGAAGGAAGCCATACACACTTAGCTCCGGAAGAGTTACACAAATTTGAGAATTTACAGTTGACAGGAAGATATACGAGACTGCAAAAACAAAAGATGCATTTTTATTTTGTTGTTATGCAGGATTACGATATTCTGA